>Ga0137375_10000818_pt1 | contig 34775 bp, 30 predicted proteins | sample SagtaG_24_FD_104936 | JGI IMG/M metagenome (GOLD analysis project Ga0137375, IMG submission 104936) | Vadose zone soil microbial communities from Sagehorn Ranch, Mendocino, California, USA - Sage1_R_113_16 metaG | ecosystem: Environmental > Terrestrial > Soil > Vadose zone | place: USA... | reverse complement strand
GCTTTATCGAACTGCTCCTGCGCCTGCACGAACTGCGCCTCGGCCGCGCCCTGAACGCGCGACAGCTGCTCCACCTCGGCGGCGGGATACGAAACCTGGTCGTACTGCGCCTTCTCCTGGGCGCTCTTCATCACCTGGCCCATATCGGCGATCGCCGCGCCGGCCTGCTTGCGTGCGTCCTCGGCAGCCTGGCGCGCGCGCGCGTAGGCCTGCGCGACCGCGCGGCGCCTGCTGAACGAGCGCCAGAGGATCGGCCCGCCTACAAACAGCAGCAGCAGGAAGACCACGCCCAGCACGATTGGTGTGAACGTGCCCGACCCGACATTGACGCTGGTGCCGCCGCCGGCCTGCGGCGGGTTGGCGATCGCCTGGTCGATCGCCGTGAGCGTGTTGACCACGCCGGCGGTCGCATCGTTATCGCGCAAGCCGGCGTTCAGCTCGTTGTTGCGAATCGCGTCGATATTATTGTTGGTTTTCAGCGCCGCGTTCCACTTATCACCGGCGCGGATCTCGCTGTAGCGCGGATTGTACGAGACGTAGATCGTGATGACGTTGGGTTCGATCGAACCGCCTTGCGCCAGCCCGTCGGCCTCAAGCCGGCGCTGGAAGTCGTCCGCACCGCCGTTACTATTCACCGTGTAGATCGCAACCTGCGCTCCGCGGGCGATCAGCTTTTGCGCCGCGCTCGTGACCTGCGCGCGGTTCAATTTTCCGGCGTCATCGTGGTAGACCAGCCGGCCGCCCTGCGCCAGCGCCGGCGTTGCCAGCAGCAGCAGCAGGATGGCGGCGGTGATAGATCGAAATCGCATGATCATGGCTTGAGCGCCTCCTCGGCTCAGGACTCCTCTCGGCCTGATTGCTGAGGTCAGCATACCACAAAATTCTGCTGCGAGGTTAATCACTTGCAGGATTTATGCAGTGTTTGCATACGCATTGGGGCGGCTGGGTGCCCTCGGGGCGCCTCCCCAAACCCCTCCTCGCCATGCGCTTGAAGCGCGGGGAACTCAGGTGATCACGGCTCTTAGGCGATAGGTGTTCGTAGTGGCTGTCGATTTGCGGGCCATATACACGCGAATGATGTAGTGTCCCGCCGCCGCACTGCGATATACCAGATGATGCTGGTCGCCGTTCAATGGGGCGATCAAGACGGATTTCGCGTTATAGAGGGCAAGATGGTAGTCGGCGTCAGCGGGAATTCCTGTTAGATCAATGCTGATCGTTTGTCCAGCGGCGAGATCAATCGAATAATAGTCGTCCTCACCTTGTGGGTCATCCTGGAAGCTGCCGATACAGGTTGTCCCGATCGTCGTCAGCGGCTTGGCCTGATCGGGGAAATCATTATCCTCGATATCATTGCATAGTGGTGGAACCGGCGTTGGTATTGGTGTGGGTAGCGGCGGCGATTGAAGGATCACCGGCACGTAGATCGGCAATTTACTCGGTGGAGCCTTTATCACGCTTCCGGGCTTCCAGAACCCGCCGTAGAGCGTATAGCTTCCGCCGTTGACCGTCCCCGCACCGGCCTGCCCGACTGTGCTGCCCAGCACATAGCTTTCGCCACCGCTGGATATGGCTCCACCGTCGGCCACCACCCAGGGATCAAGCGTATAGCCGCCGCCGCTCTGGGCCAGGACGCTCGAGACCAGCAGCAGCGCCAGAGCGCCAAGCGCCAGCTTGAGCGGCGCGATCCGCCAGATTACGGCTGTTCGCTTCCCTGGTTCGGATCGGGCATTTCTTTTGGTCATGCCCATGTCAGCGTCCTTCCGGCTGCTTGGTCTGCTGTACGATTGCGTGGCCCTGTCGCGCGTAGTTTACGCCAAGCGTTTCCGGCTGGCCGTATGCGGATGGGTCGAGGTATGTGCCGCGTTCCTGGGCTGATTTATTTTCCTCAACCTGCATCGGATGTCGTTCGGCGTAAGGGTCGTGCCGGATGCCGGTCACCTGCCAGGACACTTTAACCTTAGGCTTATCGGTCTTGATCGCGAACTGGTTGCCTTTGATTTCGCTTGCTACAATCGCCTGAGCGAGCTGTCCAATCACTGTCAACTGGTAACGGAAATCGCGATTGAGGGCTTCGAAGTAGTCCGGCAGCGTGACAGTGGCATCGCCGTGAACGTCGGTTGTGACATTGCCGTTGTATATGTTCATCATATACGGCGACTCCACAGCGGCGTGGTAAAGATACTTGTTGGCTGGATCGAGAGGATGATCTATAACGAATTGCTTCATACCTGTTACCGACAAATTGCCTTCCACGCGGACATTGCCACTGAAAAAGCCCGCATAGCCGCTGGTGCTTACTCCCCAGACACCGTAGGCGCCCGCACCGCTGTTAGCCTCACCATAGACGCCCGTGGCATCTGCGCCAGTGGAATATCCAACGACGCCGTTGCCATTTGTGCTGTGCGATCTGCCTGCTACTCCGGCTTTCCAGTGATAGTCGTCCGTTCCCGATCCTTGCACCCCCAGTACGCCGGTGCCGTAGTTGGGGTAGCCGCCGGGGGCGGTGTTATCGCCACGGAGCGCGGCAGAGCTAACGTCCGCGTTAACGAAAGCTCCACCCATGCCAGTGCCGGTGTTGGTGACAGACAGAACTGGATCGGTCGACCCACGCAAGTTGAGCGGCGCCGCGATGGTCGTATTTGCGGGCACCCATTGGGCGCCGTCCCATTGTAAGACTTGATTCGGCGCCGGCGCCGCGCCGCTGACGGGGCGACCCTGTAGTCCGCCGGTCGAGTTGCTAAACTGTGCGTAGGGTGTGGCGGCCAGCTCCACACGTGGGCTGAGCAGGACAAGGGTTCCGCTGCCGGCAGGCCGTACCTTGATCTGCAAGAAGCGGGCGCTGCCGTTGAATGCGCCCGCGCCGAAGTCGATCATAACCGTGAACAGCCCGTTCGACACCGTTTGGTTCGCGGCGGCACTGGTGTTACCCACCTGGAGACCGCCGCTGAGCGCATCGTAGAGTCTGAACTCAAAATCAAAGGAGCCGTTGGCGGGTTGGCCGTTGTTGTTGAGAAAGCCCTGGTAGACGAAGTTCGTGCCCAGAGCGGCCTGGGTGCCAATGGTGTATTGCGACGGCGGGGCTTGAGCGGCGATGCCGGTGACACTCATTAGCACCAGCCAAAGCGCCGTCAGCAGGGTGGTTAGTCGCGGCTTCATAGGTAATCCTTTCAGCTTATAGATAGCTCAATGTAGCTTGTCGACCGGCGCTCGCCGTTCCCCGATATCCTACAGCTCGATTATCGGTGCCGGCGCCAGGTACTATTCAGGTTTATCGCAGCGTGCGCCTATTACGGCGGCGGGGGCTCTCTTGGCGGCTTAGGCGGCGAGTGTGGTTTAGCTGTCGGCGTCAGAGTCGGTTCTGACGTCGAGGTTGGTGGTGGTGGTGGCGACGTTGGTTCTGGCAGTGGGGTCGGCTGCACCGGTTGCGCCGCCAGCGTTGGCGACAGCTTTGGTTTCGGCTTGGGCGTCGGGGCTGAAGTTGGGCTTGGCGGCGCTGCGACGACAGCGATATCGCTCAGGGCGAGGTTGATCTGCATGTTGGCGGCGAGCATCCATCCCGTCTGGCCGTCCGGCGCCGCCACCTGAATCCACGCGCCAGTCGCGTCTTTGCCGGTGATCGTGAGTGTCGTGCCTTGTGTAAAGGCTCCCAATATGGCGTAGTTCTGGCCTGGCCCGCCACGAAGCCGTTGTTGTGTGCTCGTCACGAGAGCGTCGGGTGGCCGTGGTGTGTCGGTGGGCTGCCGTGTGTCGGTGGGTTGCGGTGGTGTGGCCGTGGGTTGCGGCGTCGCCGACGACGGCGGTGTCGGCGTGCTGGTTGCCGTGGGCGACACTGCTGGCGTCGACGTGCTGGTTGGCGCCGCGCTCACAGTCGTGACGGCCAGCGGCGGCACAATCGCCGAATTTGCGGTGCGTCGCGACCAGGCCCACGCACCGCTCGCGCCACCACCTATCAGCAGCACCACGCCGGCGATGATCGCCCAGCGCTGCCACACCGGCTTCGACGTGGCCGCTTGAGCGTTCGCGACGGGTGGGGCGGTGTCTGCGCGGGCCTGTGGTTCATTTGCGATCGCTTGGTTGAGCGGTGCTCGGCAGAATGGACAGGCTTGCCATTCCGCTCGAACACCCTGACCACACTGCGGGCAGCGCGCCGATGGATCGGAAGGCGCGCTGCCCGCAGGTATGACCTCAGCTCTGGCTTTGCTGGCGTTGTCGCCCTGCTTACCCGTGATTGGCGATGCCTTCAGCGTCGGCCCAACGATTGTGGCCGGCGCGGAGGCATCGAGGATCGGCTGATTGTCGTTTGGTGGAGGCGTGCTGATTGGAGCAACCGCCGCGCCTTGTCGTGTTGCGCGCGCCTGGGCCGCCTGAGAAGCCCTCAGCAGGATCGTGGCGTCCTCATAGTTTGGGTCGATCGCGACCAGTCGTTTGAAACGCTCGGCCGCGTCATCCCAGCGCTCTTGCTCGAACGCTTCGACTCCGGCTTGGTATAGGCTGCTGATCCGGCTCAATGGCCGTGCGCGGTCGAGGTGCGCCGCCACCCGAGTTAGCTCGGTCGCCATCTCGGTTGCGGTCTGGTAGCGCTGGTTTGGATCTTTTTGCAACGCACGCAAGAGCACCGCCTCGATCAGTGGTGAGAGATCGGGGTTGAGCAGGCGCGGCTGCGGCGGCGTCTCGTAGACATGCTTGGTCAGCATGGCCATCGGCGTCTCGGCGTCGAAGGGCACCCGGCCGGTTAGGATCTCATACAGCACTACGCCGAGCGAGTACAGGTCGGTGCGCGCGTCGATCGGCTTGCCGGAGGCTTGCTCGGGCGCCATGTACGCGGCTGTGCCAATGATGAAGCCGGTCATCGTCAGGTGCTGGCTATCGTTGAGCAGCTTGGCGATGCCGAAATCGGCCAGCAGCGCCCAGCTGGGCGAAGGCATCAGGATATTCGCCGGTTTGATATCGCGGTGGACGACGCCGCGCGTATGCGCATACTCAAGCGCGTTGAGCACGTGGCCGATCAGTCGTAGCGTCTCGGTCATCGCGATCGGCCGGCCGAGCATGTCGTGGAGCGTGATGCCGGTGTCGACATACTGCATCACGAAGTACAGCAGGCCGTTTTGCTCTCCATAATCATAGATCGGCAGAATATTATGATGCTGCAAGGCCGCGATCGCACGCGCCTCGCGCTTGAAGCGCGCGGCGAACTGTGGGTCGCGGTTGGAGAGCAAGACCTTGACCGCCACATAGCGATCCAGCGATTCCTGGTAGGCTTTATAGACAGTGGCCATACCGCCATGGCCGATCGCCTCGATCAGTTTGTACTGCCCAAGCTGGAAGTTGTCGAGTTCGGTCATCGCGCGTCCCTATAGCGTAGAGTGGCGCTGTCGGACACTGCTTTTTATGGCGAACCGAAACTACGCCGCGCCCGATTGGGCGCTCTTCGGCGGCGGATCATAAGGAGATCATAAATGGATTGGCACTATTTTATCATCTGTAGCACTTTAGTCAATCCGTTTATTGGTAAAGCATTGGTAAAAGCGCTGTGTTCAAGCAGTGTGCGAGGTGTGGGATGTGGGAGCGCAGAAGATGAGAGGAGCAAGCGCCGCGAACGTAAGAATCGCGAACCGCGAACCGCGAACCAGATGCTGCTAATCGGTTCTCGGTTCACCAAAAAGGCGCCTGGTTCTCGGTTCGCGACTTGGTATTAGATCGTTACCCCCAGTACCTCCGCCACAGTGAAGATATCTTTGTCGCCACGGCCCGACAGATTCACCAGCAGCACCTGGTCTTTCGACATCGTCGGCGCAAGCTTGATTGCCTCGGCGACGGCATGCGAGCTTTCCAGCGCGGGGATGATCCCTTCGAGCCGCGACAGCAGCTGGAAGGCATCGAGCGCCTCTTCGTCGCTGGCAGAGGTATAGAAGGCGCGCTCCTGATCGTGCAGCTGCGCGTGCTCGGGGCCGACCGCGGCGTAGTCCAGGCCGGCCGAGATGCTGTGGGTAGTGGCAATCTGGCCGTCGTCATCCTGGAGCACAAAGGAGCGCGTGCCCTGGAAGACTCCGAGCTGCCCGCCCGCGAAGCGCGCCGCGTGCTCGCCCAGTGCCTTACCGCGCCCGCCCGCTTCGACACCTCGGAGATCGACATTGTCGTCATCGAGAAAGCCGTGGAAGATGCCGATCGCGTTTGAGCCGCCGCCAACGCAGGCGACCACTACATCCGGCAGCATGCCGGCGGCATCGAGAATCTGTGCGCGAGCCTCGCGCCCGATCACGCTTTGAAAATCGCGCACCATTGTCGGGTACGGGTGTGGGCCGAGCGCGGAGCCAAGCAGGTAGTAGGAATCCGGATTTGTCACCCAATCGCGCATGGCATCGTTGACGGCGTCTTTGAGCGTCTGGCTGCCGGATGTGACGCCGCGCACTTCGGCATTGAGCAGCCGCATGCGGAAAACATTCGGCTTTTGGCGCTCGATATCCTTGATGCCCATGTAGACGATGCACTGGATGCCCAGCATCGCGCAGACTGCTGCGGTGGCCACGCCATGCTGGCCCGCGCCTGTCTCGGCGATGATCCGCGTCTTGCTCATGCGCTTTGCCAGCAGGCCCTGGCCCAGCGCGTTGTTGATCTTATGGGCGCCGGTGTGGGCCAGATCCTCGCGTTTGAGGTAGATTTGTGCTCCACCACAGTGCGCAGTCAGGCGTGCGGCATAGGTCAGCGCGGTCGGCCGGCCGGTATAGCTGCGATGCAGCCCGTCAAGCTCCTCCCAGAAGTTTGGGTCGGCCTTGGCTTCCTCATAGGCCGCGATCAGCGCCGCGATGGCCGGCGCAAGTGTCTCGGGAACGTAGCTGCCGCCGTAGGCGCCGAACTGGCCTGGGCGCGTGGATTGGGTGGTAGTCATGAAGCCTCTCGTATTTCAGACCTCGCAGCTACAGCCGCAGCGTAGCTCAAGCGTAACGGGCGATTGATAAACGTTCGTGCCGGATGGACGAAAATGCGTGACCATGCCCGATCGAGGGTCGTGGACGATCACATCCGCGACTCCTTGCCCAAGGTAGAACGGTGCGCCGAGCGCCAGATCTTTATACTCGTAACCGACGCTCACGATCTCAATAATTGCGGCGGGAACGATGTTCAGCGCCTCATCCACCTCGGGCGGGTCTTCGCGGAAAATAGCGATATCGGGCCGACGGAATGAGCCTTCAGAGAATCTCACCAGCACATCGGAAAGATGAACGCATGCGCATGCGGAATCATTCAATGGCATATCCGTGAGCGGCTTGATGGTCGCGCGAATTCGATCAATGGTTTTCTGGTGACGCGCGCCCGGCATCGGCTCCCATGTCGGCACACCAGCGGTGCGCTCCAGCCGGAGCAGACCGTTTTGGATCAGTTGCTCGAGGCCGGCGGCAAGATCAGTGGGACTTGGAATCATGAGACGCTCCTCTTGTCAGGATTTGGGCGCGGTGTGTGTGTGAACCAGCTGTTGTGAATGGTTTCATGATACCACATCTCCATCCTCGGCTCCTGCATCGCATCCAGCGCGCTGCTGGGATGCACTAGAGCGCTGGTCAAGAATATCTCAGCGGGGGTGCGCGGCCGCAGGCTCCCGAGAAATCTCTTTTCCCGTGGTTGTTTTGGCGGCTTCGCCGCCAAAACAACCACGGGAAATAAGACTGACCGGCGCTCGAGCGGTCGGCGGACGTGATGATGCCGTAAAAGAGTCGCCTATTCCCCCCCCAACCTTCTTGTCGCGTAGATCAGCTCCTTAGTCGCCAGTGGGTTGGTCGCGCCGCCCTGTTCCAGCGCCGTGGCATGGCCGCGTGCGATCTCGGCCAGCCTGGGCTCATCCAGGTCGTCCAGGCGTATGGCGGCGGCGCGCAGCAGCCTGGCGGCCTCGGGCGCATTGCCGCGCGCGGCCAGCTCCAGCGCGCGTTGCTGTAGCCGTGCAGCGTTCGCGCGCGCCGCCGCGTCCAGCACTTCCAGCGGCGCGATCGCGCTCTGCCCTTGGTAGCTAGCCTGAAGCTCGGCCTCGGCGGCCGGTGTGCCCTCGCTCGCGAGTGCGATCCGCCCGAGCGCGGACAGCCCGGCGCCGCGCGGCGGCGCCAGCAGCTCCAGCAGGAGCATCACCGGCATATTCGCCTCGATATCGCCCAGACGAATCTCGACCAGATCGCTGGGCGGGCCATTCTGAGGATGTTGGCGCTCGATTGGTTCAAGCGCCGTCAGCGCTGGGCGGATGCGCGTGATACGACGTGGCGTAACGCCCGTGGCCGGCGCGATGCTGAGGGTCACGGCGCGGGCGGCCACCGCGCGCGCGGCGCTTAGCTCGGCGGCGATTGCGCGCGGAATGTCATCGGGCTTGTGCAGAAACACCGCCCGTCCGGCACTACGATCGGCCAGCTCGGTCAGCACATCCTCTTCAAACTCGCCGCCCAGGCCAATCGTGCTGATTGCGATCCCCTCAGCTGCGGCGGCGCTCGCCAGGCGCAGGCATTCTTCGGGCCGCTGCGTGAAGCCGTCGGTCAGCAACAGCAGCCGCTCGGCCGCATCCTGTCCCCCAGCAGGCCGCTCGCTCGCACGCCCGCGCCGCAGCTCGTTCAGCCCGAGCTCGATTCCCTGCGCCAGGTCGGTCTGCTCGCCCAGATTCAAGCTTTTGAGCCGCGAGATGCCTCGCACCAGCTCGGTGCGCTCGGCGCCGGATGTACTGCGGCTCAGCAGCACCCCCTCTTCCGCGCAGGCCACCAGCGTGAAGCGATCGTTGCTATCGAGCCGCTCGACGATACTGTGTAGCGCGCGAGCGACATGATCAAGCGCGCTGGGCGATGCGGCGCGCACCTCCGGCGGCACGGGGCCGCTCAGCTGCCACACCGGCACGCCGTCCACCAGAGTTTCCTGAGCGGCGTTCTCGCGCAGCAGTGCGCGAAACTGTGCCTCATCCACGATCGGGATGCGCATCGATCGGCTGGCGTCGGCGATCAGCGCCCAGTTGACTGGGCGGCTCGATCCGCTGCCGCGCGCGCTGATGGTCAGGAGCAGATAGCACAGTTGCTGCTCGCGCAACAGCCCTAACACTGGCTGGCTTGGATTGATCTGGAGTGTAAGATTCGGCATAACTGTATTATACTGGATCAGCGGTGAAACTACGTACGGCGAATCCGTATTCGTTTCGCGTTGGCCAGACGAAAGACGATCGACGATGCGCTGCCGTCTATCATCTATCGCCCATCGTCAACAGCCGGAACACATGAACGATAGGACGTATGCAGGTCACGGATTTTACCCTTTGTGTGGTCTTTTTTCGCCCTGCGGGGCGAAAAAGACCACACCATAAACGTAAAGTACCATATGATCGCCGATCGCGGGCGGCCGCTCAGACTTTGTCTCATCCTGAGCGAGCATCTGACTAACCACTATATCGGCCCGCTGGTGCGAGGCGCCGCGCATGCGGCTGCGGCGCTGGGCTATGCGCTGATCGTCTATACCCCGCTGGATATCGACCTCAGCCGCCGCAGCCTGCCGCTTGCCGATCTTCCGTTGCTGCCGCCAAGCGTCGATGGCTACCTGCTGCCTGGCCTGGCTGCCGATGATCTGGTCGAATACTGCCGCCGATCCGGCGCGCCGCTGCTGATGTATGCAGGCAAGCGTCCCGGGATTCCATCGCTTGGCCCAAATAATCAGGAAGCTACGCGCGCGGCGGTGGCGCACTTGATCGGGCATGGCCGGCGGCGGATCGCTTTTCTGCGCGGGCTGGATGGCAATGCCGAGTCGCAGGATCGCTACGCGGGCTATCGCGCGGCGTTGGCAGATGCGGGATTGCCCTACGACCCGGCGCTGGTGGCGACCGGCAACTTCCGGCTTGGCGATGGCCAGCTTGCGGTGGCCGGATGGCTTGCGGCTGGCCTCGCGTTCGATGCGATCTTCGCTGCCAACGACCAGAGTGCCCGTGGGGCGCTGATCGCGCTGAATTACGCCGGCCGCCGTGTGCCCGAAGATGTCGCGCTGGTCGGCTTTGACGACTCGGCTGGGTCGGAATCGCTGGCGCCGCCGCTCACAACCGTGCGTCAATCTGCGTTTCAGCTTGGGTGGGATGCTGTTGTGGCGCTCGGTCGGCTCGCGCTCTCCGGCCCGCTGCCCGACCAGATCCCGGTCTCGACACAGTTTGTGCAGCGCGAGTCTTGCGGCTGCTCCGCGCGCGCGCTCGCCGATGCTGCTGATCTGCACCAGCAGCTGGCGGCGCGGCTTGGCGTCAGCCAGGGGCCGATCGTTCAGGCCACTGAGGTCGAGACCTGGCTGGCGCCGCTCGACCGGTCGCTGGAATCGCCGGCAGATTGGGCGCGCGCGTTCGATGATGCGCTGGCGCTGGCGCGGGCGCGCGGCTGGCATACGCCGGCGCTGCGTGAGTACCTACCACTGTGGCGCGCGCGTCACCGGCGCGCGGATGTGGCCGCATTCGCGCTCGATACGCTGCTCGAATACGCGCGCGATCGTCTCAGCCATGTTCAGGAGATCGAGCATAGCCGCGAGCGTATGGAACGTGAAGATCGGCTGAACGGGCTGACGTATCTGATGGATCTGCTGCGCGACTGCCCGCGCGATCAGGCGCTTGAGATCGCCCTGCGCCATATGGTTCATAGTGGGGCTCACGGCGCGCTCGTCGCGCTGCAGACAGCTGATCGAAACCTTGCGGCTCAGTATGTCGATAGTGGGGTTGTCCAGCAGCACTGGAATGGCGCACCTGCGGCTTTCCCACCCGCCGGCTGGCTCGCGGCGGGCGAGCTGTTGATTCTCATGCCGCTGGCAGGCGGGTCGGCGCAGCGCGGCGTGATCGGAGTGATCGAGCGGGCCGGCCGCTCGCAGATCGACCTCGACGATCTAGTGCTGCGCAGCGTGAATACCTACCGCGCCACGATCGTGCTTAACGACACATTGCGCGAACTGGAGATCGCCCGCGCGGTGCAGCGTAGCCTGCTGCCGCGCGCGGCGCCGGCCTACACCCCATTCGAGATCGCCGGCGCATCCTATCCCGCGCGCCAGGTTGGTGGTGATCTGTACGGCTACTACCGGCGGCCGGGCGGCGGGCTGGCCGTGGCCGTGGGCGATGTGGTAGGGAAGGGCATGCCGGCCGCGCTGCTAATGTCATCGTGCGTGACGACCTTGGCCGGTATGATCAACGCCGACCTTCCGCCGGGCCGCACGCTTAACCAGATGCACCAGGTCGTACAGCCGTACATGGGCCAGGGCCAGCTAGCGGGCGTCTGCCTGGCGTATCTCGATGGCGCACGAGTGACTCTCGCTAACGCCGGGGCGATTGCGCCGCTGCTGCGCGATAGCGCTGGCACGCGTATGCTGGATTTGGGCGGGCTGCCGCTGGGCACTCCGCTCTCCGGCCGCGCGCCGTACGCCGAGCTAACGCTTCAGCTCGCGCCGGATGATCTGCTTGTTCTCAGCACCGATGGTATTGTCGAAGCCGCCGACGCGCACGGCGAACTGTACGGCTTCGAGCGTTTCCGGGCGGCGATTGCAGCCGGCCCGGCCAGCAGCGCCGAGATGCTGCTGGCGTACCTATTTGCCGATGTCACGTCATTCGTTGGCGAAGGTGAGACCCGTGATGATATGACGCTTGTGGTGGTGCGATATCGTGGCTAAGCGGCCACCCCGCGCCCAACTTCCAGGATATGCTGAAGCACGCCCGCCGGCCCTACGCGCTCTTCCAGCGCAAGCACCTGCTCTAGCAGCGGTCGATAGGGGTGCGAGGAAGCCAACATGCGCTGGGCTGCGCGCGTGCAACCAAGATACAACAAGTGCCGGTAGGCCACCCACTCGGCAAAGCCTTCGCGCAGGCTGTCGTCTTCGAGTAGCGGGCACGACTCGGCCTGCCAGGCGTGGGCATACTCATGCGCCACCACCGTGCGAAACAGCAGCTTGGGCAGCCCGTAGAGCAGGTAGATCGCGCGTAGCCGACCCTGGCGCTGGTACAGGCCGAGCGTCTTCTCGTCGGCCGTATGCTCGCCGCTGCCCTCGGCACGGATGTTCGTTAGCGTTGGTGCATCCACCAGCCGGAACTCAACGCCAACACGTAGCGCCAACCCCAGCTGCGCGGCCACCGCTGCTACCGTCTCATCGTAGAGCTGTCGCGCCACATCCAGGTCGATAATCGCCGTCGCGTGGCAGCGCGCGCACAGCACCCGGCCATCGTGCAGCGTCCAGTGCTGGTCGCCTACCGGCGCCGAGCAGGCATCGCAGCGCGGGCGGGCCGCGATGCACTCTGGGCAGTAGCGATCCGAGCGGTCGCGCAGGAAGAAATAGCCGTGCGTCAGCAGCCGGCCGCAGGCGGCGCAGCGATCGCGGGCCGGCTGTGCTGCGTGGGTCAGATGTGCGGTCATACGCCCTAATGAAGGTAGGCGCTCGGCACGGCGAACGCGCGGCTTGATCTGCTTACCAACAGCATAGCACGAGCGCTGGCTGGGCGCAAGATTCACTAGAGAATGCATAGCTCCTATGTAGATTATTTTTTACCCGCCGGGTAAAAAATAATCTACAAAATAAGAAAGAATGAGAGATCATGGTATACTGCGCACACTTAATTGAATACCACATTGCGGCGAGCATCAGCCGCGGAACCCTTAAAGGAGTATGCATATGTCAGATCGAATGACCGAGCTGGATCTGGTGGTCGGCTCGATGTTTACCACCCGCCCAGAAGACGATCGCGATCTGTTCGAAGATGAGCGCGAGTGGCTTTCCGATATCCAGGATTTGCTGCGCGAGGAAGGTGTCGAGGTCGATCTGCTGTCGCGGCCGGGTGTCGAGATCTGGGAAGGCGGGATCGATCGTTTCATGGATCTCTACCAGCTGCGGCAGATCGCGGCGTATCTGGAGCAGGATCGCGATATCGCGCCGCTGCTCAAGGCCGGCCCGCCAAGCGATGGCGCTCCCGATCCGCTGCTGGTCGCGATCTGGGATGGCGAGCAGCCGACGCGCTTCCCACACCTGATCAACCACCAGGCCGATGGCGGCTACTATCTGCCGGTCGATTTCGCCGAGCCGATCTGGCTGGAGGCCGAGGACGATCAGCCGGCAGAGGAAGAGGATGAGGAAGCTGAGCCATTCATCAGCTTTGGCTCTTCGGTTGGCCTCCAGCGCGAGCTGGCCGAGCTGGCCGGCCTGCTCCAGCAAGCCGGTGTCCTATCGCAAAGCCCGGTCGCTCGCTGCCTGCTGGCCATGCGCACCGCCGCTGATCAGAGCGTCGCGAACGAGCTGCCGATTATCGTCTGGTGAATTTACGATTTACGATTACAGCTCACCTCTCCGGCAATCGTAAATCTAAAATCGTAAATCGTAAATGGTTTGCGGTGGCCTTTCAGATCAGGTATAATGCGTGGCTGCCGTAAATGGCGGCCGTTTAGGTGTGCCCATGATCGAACTCAAACTGGTTTCAAAAGAAGATCTGCAGGCGACATTGCCGGGCCCATCGCGTGACGCGACGCCGCGCGAGCGGCGCTACTACGTCTGGACGGTTGGCTGCCAGATGAATGTGTCCGACTCAGATCGGCTCGAATCGGCGCTCCAAGGCGTTGGCTATGCGCCCGCCGCTCGGCCGGAGGATGCATCCTTTATCGTGCTTAATTCATGCAGCGTGCGCGCGGCCGCCGAGGCGCGGATCATTGGCAAGCTCGGCGATTTGCAGCATGTCAAGCGCAACCAGCCCGATACGACGATCGTGCTGTGGGGCTGTATGGTCGGCCCGAACAATCAGTCGATCTTTCAAAACCGCCTGCCCATGGTCGATCACTTCGTCTCGCCGTCGGCGGTCGATCAGGTGGTGGCGCTGGCGCCGCACTCGCTGTACCAGCTGGATGAGCCGGCTCTGCCGGTCGCGAGCTGGGAGCGTCCGCCCGTCTCGGTGCATGTGCCGATCCAGTATGGCTGCAATATGAGCTGCGCCTTCTGCGTCATCCCACTACGGCGGGGCAAGGAACGCAGCCGTCCGCTCGACGAGATCGTCGATGAGGTGCGGCGGATCGTGGCGCGCGGCGCGAAAGAGATCACCCTGCTCGGCCAGATAGTCGACTCGTGGGGCCACGATCTGCCTGGCCGGCCCGTTTTGGCCGACCTGCTGCGTGCGGTCGACGCCGTGTCCGGCCTGGCGCGCCTGCGCTTCCTGACCTCGCACCCAGCCTGGATGACCGATAAGCTGATCGCCACTGTAGCCGAGCTGCCGCGCTGCCAGCACGAAATTAATCTGCCGGTGCAATCCGGCCACGACGATATTCTCAAGCTTATGCGCCGCGGTTACACCGTCGCGCGCTATCGCGAGCTGATCGACAGGATTCGCGCGGCGATGCCTGATATCTCGCTCACCACCGATGTAATCGTTGGCCACCCCGGCGAGACACGCGCGCACTTCGAGGCCACGCTGGCGCTGGCCCAGGAGATTCGCTTCGACAAAATTCATATTGCTGCCTACTCGGCCCGGCCCGGTACGCGCGCCTTCGATATGGAGCAGGACGCGACCCTGGCCGTGAGTGAAGCCGAGAAGCATGCGCGCCACGCCGAGCTGGAGCAGCTTCAGGAACGTATCGCCACCGAGCGCAACGCGCTGCTGCTCGGTGGCCAGGTCGAGGTACTGGTGGAAGGCGAGCACAAAGGCAAGTGGCGTGGCCGTACGTCGGGCAATAAGCTGGTGTTCTTCGCCGATGCACGCGACTGGGCCGGCAAGCTTGCGCGCGTTCAGATCGCACAGACTGGTCCGTGGACGCTCCAGGGTGAGCTCGTGGGCGAAGGAGTACCCGCCTGATGGCGCAGTATGAGACGCCGCTAACCACGGCGCCGGGGGAGACGCCGGTGCCGTCGCGCAAGTGGCCGCTGGCGGGCGTGATGTTCATTGATCTGATACTGATTATCGTCGCGGTTTTAGTGCTCTCGACCGGGGTATTGATACTGTTTATTGCCTTTCGCGCGCTCCAGCAGGGTGTGCCGCTGGGGTCGCTTGCTGGGAACCAGGATCAGGCGCTGAAGCTGCTTGGCCCCGACGGCACGTTTGTGAGCTTGCTCATCCAGAATGGCATCTGTGTGCTGGTGCCGGTGCTGCGTGTGGCATTGATCAGGCGTGAGCCGCTGGCCGAGATCGGCTTTCAGGCACCCGCTCCGGGCCGGCTGCTCATGCTTGGTGTGGGCATGGCTGTGGTTATGTACGCCGGGAGTATTGCGCTCAGCCTTGCATTTGCCCAGTTTGGCATTGAGCAGAATCAGGCCGAGCAATTCAAGAAACAGTTTTCACTTACGCCCGGCGATACGTTTGGGCAGCTGCTGTTTCTGATTGGCGGCGGGCTGCTCGCGCCGATCGGCGAAGAGACGCTGTTCCGTGGCTATGTATTCAACGCATTTCGCTTGACCTTTGCGTCGAAACGCTGGGGTATTGCGCTGGCGTATCTGGCGAGCGCATTGCTATTTGCCCTCATTCATGTCTTCGGCGTCACGCAAGGTGCGGTCGCGCTAATTGTGCCGATCTTTTTTATCGCGCTGGTGTTGGCCTGGGGCATGCATCGCACCGGCAGCTTGCTGCCTGGTATCGTGGCGCACGCGCTGTTCAATAGCGTTCAGCTGGTGGCGCTGATCTATTGTATCAACAATGCTGGGATTTGCCCGAACATTTAGGTCATCAGACCTGCCTGCCCCACGGATTTTTCTTCTTGTAGGTTCTTTTTTCACCCGCAGGGTGAAAAAAGAACCTATAAAAAATGTAAAGTACCATTGATAATAAGGAGAGTCGCTTGACCAAGCAGGACGAAAAACTACGCTTGCGCCGCCGTCTTCAGGATCAGGCGGTCGACCAGGCGGCCAAGAATCGCTGGGAGGATGCGGTCGAGACCAACCTCCAGCTGCTCAGTCTCGGCGAGGATGCCGACACGCGCAATCGGCTCGGCAAGGCTTACTTCGAACTGGGCAAGCTGACCGATGCCCGCGAATCCTACCAGCAAGCGCTGCGGCTGAACTCAAACAACGCGATTGCACGCAAGAACGTTGAGCGTCTGGAAGACCTGCTCTCGCGCACCGCTACCGCGCCGATCCGCACGACCCGCCAGCTGGTCGATCTGCGGCTGTTCATTACCGAGACTGGCAAGACTGCGCTCACGACAGTGGCCGATCTGGCGCGCGGCCCGCTGGTCGATGTGGTGGTGACTGGCGAGAAGGTCGACCTGCGCATGGATGGCCGGCATGTGCTAGTGGTCGACGCTGGCGGCAATACGATCGGCCGGATCGAACCGAAGCTGGCCCAGCGCTTGAGCGAGTTGATGACCGGCGGCAACCGCTATGCCGCCGCCGTGGCTCAGACAAATGGTCACCAGCTGCGTGTGCTGATCCGCGAGGTCTATCAAGATCCCAGCCAGCGCGGCCGTGTGTCGTTCCCCGGCAAGCTTGGCGAGAGCGCGCTGCGCGGCGGCTACTTCGCCTCGGCGCGCTACGATGAGTACGGCGAGGACATGATGGAAGACGATGACACGCTCGACAGCCGCGAAGAGGTCGAGGAGGAGTCGTTCGGCGGCGAAGAGGAAGAGCTTGGTCTCGACGATATCGAGCAGGATATCGGCGAGGAAGAGGACATGAATGAGGAGTAGCCGATCAGGAGCCAGGAGTCAGAATACTCTATTCTGACTCCTGGCTCCTGACTACTCGAAACTAGCTCTTGCGTACTATTGCTATCTCGCCAAAGAGCATCTATACTTGAAGTCGGACGCGTTGCCTGCGTCCGGCTTCTGTTTGTGTGCCACGAGTAAGACGCCGACTGTCCTCAGGCGAGGAGCAGCGAGGAGCCGCCATGGATATGCGTATCGACGAAAAAGGGAAGTACTTCACGCCGCGGGTTGCCAAGGATACCCTGCCTGCATTCATTCGCACCGCCGATCAAGTGATTGTTGGCCATGTCTATGTGCGGCCCGAAAAGCGTCTGAAGGACGATCTGAACGAGGACATGTCGCGCTTCTTGCCGATCACCGATGCGCGGGTCTATAATGCCGCCGATGAGACGCTGCTGTACCACAGCGCTTTCTTGTTGGTGGCATACCAGCATATCATCATGATCAGCCCGGTCGAGGCGCTCGCCGATGTGCGGCCAGCGCCGTGGCAGGAGTCACAGCAGGAGAATCCAGTATGAGCGTGCAGCTGCGTGAGTTTACTTCGGCGAGTACGCCACCCGGCATGTCGCCACAGGATGGCCAGATCGCGCTTCCGCCCGAACCCACCTCGATCGCCGGCACTGGCCTTGGCATGGGTTTCCTCACCGATCTGACGCTGAAGGTGATCTACTTCCATGGAAACATCAGCGCCCAGCAGATAGCGGATGTTACGAAGCTGCCATTCTTGGGGGTGCTCGACAAAGTATTGGATTTCCTCAAGCTAGAGGAGTATATTGATATCGTCGGCTCCGACGGCAGCTTCAACGAGCGTGCGTTCCAATATGTGATTATGGGCAAGGGCCGTGTCAAAGTCGAAGAAGTGCTCGCCCGCACACAATACGCCGGCCCGGCCCCAGTTCCGCTGGCCGAATATGTGGCCATGGTCAAGCGTCAGGCTATGGGTGAACTGGTGGTAGATACGCGCACTGTCCGCGATGCCTTTACTGGTCTGGTCGTCAACGATCGCATGCTCGATAAGATTGGCCCAGCCGCCAACTCGGCCCGCTCGCTGTTCCTCTACGGCCCGCCCGGCAATGGCAAAACGACGATCGCCGAGGGGATCGCGAACATGCTCGGCGGCTATATTATCCTCCCGTACGCGATCGAGGTGGATGGTCAGATCATCAAGCTCTACGATCCGCTGAATCACAAAATCGTGGCTATGCCGGCCGCGCCCGAGCCTGCGCCGGCCTCGCCATTCGGCGGCGTAGCGACCACAATGGCCACGCAGCCCGATCGGCGCTGGCTGGTCTGCAAGCGCCCGCAGGTGGTTGTCGGCGGCGAGCTGATTTTGGAGCAGCTTGAGCTGATCTTTGATCCAATCTCTAAAGTCTATGAGGCGCCATTCCAGCTCAAATCCAACGGCGGCCTGTTCCTGATCGATGACTTTGGTCGCCAAAAGTGCCGCCCGCAGGATCTGCTCAACCGCTGGATCGTCCCGCTGGAGAAAAAGGTTGATTACCTGGCCTTGCAGACCGGTAAGAAGCTTGAGGTGCCGTTCGATGTCCTGATCGTCTTCTCGACCAACCTTTCGCCGAAAGATCTGGTGGACGACGCGTTCCTGCGCCGCATTCGCCACAAGATCGAGGTGCCGAACCCATCGCCGGATGAGTTCCGCGCGATTTTTCAGCTGGTGTGTAAAGCCAAGAAGATACCGTATAGTGATGATGGGCTGCGCTACCTGATCCAGGAGCACTACCTCAAGGTTCGGCGCGATCTGCGAGCCTGCCACCCGCGTGACCTGTGCGACCAAATTCTGGATGAGGCGAAGTATCGCAACGCTGTCCCTGCGATGTCTAAGGAATTGATCGATCGGGCTTGTGAGGCGTATTTCGTCAAATTAGGCTGACTTGGAGCGTTGAGATCAGAGATGAGCGAGCTATTCTCAATCGCCAATCTTTCATTCTCCAATCCCTCTCACTGAACAGGAGATCGTCGATGTCACTTTTGAAGCGTCTTGGCGGCGCGCCGCAGCCGAGCGATGGCGGCGCCGCCGCCGCCCCACCGTCGGCGCCTCCGCCGCCTGAGAATGGCGCGCTGCGTAGCGGCGGTGGCATCACGGCTCCGCCGCCGCCGCCGCCCGAGGCGATGCCTCGCTCCGCGCCGGTGGAACAGCGCGCTCCGCAGCCGGCGCAGGGCGGCGGGCTCAGTGCAGCGCTGGGGCTCAGCGCGCCCAGCGGTGGCGATGTGTCCATGGGCGCCACCGACCAGCGCGTGCTCGAGCTGTCGCTCTGGATTGTGGATCGCATTCAGGGCTCGATGGGCAACCAGACCGAGCTGAAGCGTACGCCTGAGTCCGAGCGGTTGCTTCAGGATCGCTTCACCAATTACTATCGCCAGAGCGGCATCAATCTGAGCGACTCGCAGGTCAAGAAGCTATATGAGATGGTGACCGACGAGCTGTTTGGATTTGGGCCGATAGAGCCGCTGTTGCGCGATGAAGCGAACTCTGAGGTGATGGTCAACGGCCCCAACACGGTGTATATTGAACAAAAGGGCAAAGTTATCCTTACGCCGGTGCGCTTTGCTAACGATGACCATGTGCTGAAGGTGATCGACCGAATCATCCGCCCGCTTGGCCGCCGTATCGATCGCAAGTGGCCGATGGTCGACGCACGCCTGCCCGATGGCTCGCGCGTGAACGCGATCATTCCGCCCTGCGCAATCGATGGGCCGACGATCACCATTCGTAAGTTCTCTAAGAAGAAGCTGGAGGTCGCCGACTTGATCAAGTTCGGCTCGATGACCGAGCAGATGGCCGAGTTCTTGCGCGCCTGCGTGGTCAGCCGGCTGAATATTGTTGTCTCGGGCGGCACTGGCTCGGGCAAGACCACGCTGCTGAACGTGCTCTCGAACTTCATCCCTGAAGAGGAGCGCATTGTCACGATCGAGGACAGCGCCGAGCTCAAGCTGGGCCAGGATCATGTGGTGCGCCTGGAGGCTAAGCCGGCTGAGGTTGATGGATCGGGCCGGGTGTCGATCAACGATCTGGTGATTAACTCGCTACGTATGCGCCCCGAGCGTGTGGTGATTGGCGAGTGCCGTGGTGGCGAGACCATGGCGATGCTCCAGGCGATGAACACCGGCCACGATGGCTCGCTGACAACGCTGCACGCCAATACCCCGCGCGACTCGTGCTCGCGTATGGAGACGATGGCGATGATGGCCGGTATGGATATGCCACTCAAGGTTATTCGCGAGCAAGTCGCCTCGGCGATCGACCTGATTGTCCAGCAGACCCGTCTTGAGGATGGCCAGCGCAAGGTCTCGTATGTCACCGAGGTTCAGGGGATGGAGGGTGATATCATTGTGCTGCAAGATATCTTCGTCCTGGAGATGAAGGGCAAGACGCCCGAGGGCCGGATTCTTACTGAGCTGAAGCCGACCGGCACGCGACCGCGCTTCACTTCGCGGCTGGAGGCACATGGCTTCAAGTTGCCGGCGAGCGTGTTTGGTGCGGATGTAGGCAACCAGCGCAAGCCGTGGTGATGCGAGTGGGCGAGAAGGCGAGGGTGCGCTAGGGCGACGAGGCGAGCAGTGTTTGTTGACAGGATGCTCGCCTCGTCGCCCTAGCGCACTATCGTAGATCCGGCCGGCTGCGTGCCAGCGCCAGGCCATGCACCGCCTCGGCGCCGGCATCGCGCAACACTATGGCGCAGGCACCCATCGTCGCGCCGGTGGTCAGCACATCATCCACCAGCAGCAACCGGCGCGGCGGCGCTGCTCCACGCCAGGCGAATGCGCCGCGCATGTTGTCGGCGCGCGCGCGCGCATCCAGCGTCGCCTGCTGCTCGGTCGCGCGAACGCGCGTCAGCCCCGTATCGATCAGCGGCAGATCGAGCAGATTGGCGATCTCACGCGCTAGCGCTTCGGCCTGGTTGAACCCACGCTCGGCCAGGCGCGCACTGTGCAGCGGGATCGCTAGCACGGCGTCGATCGCTGCCGGCTGCGCGATCACATGCTCGGCCATGAGCGCGCCTAGTGGCCCCGCGACGCGGCGTACGCGCCGGTACTTGAGCTGATGAACCGCCTCGCGCAGCGGGCTTTGGAAGATATACGCGATCCGCATATCCGAAAGGCCAGCCGGCATTCGGCGCAGTGTGCCAGGGTACGGTGCCAGCGCCGCGTGGCAGTTCGGGCAAAACAGTGCCCCTATGCGCCCGCATCCGGCGCAGCGATCTGGAAATAGCAGGGCTAAAAATGCATCCAGCAGGCTACGAGCAGACATGTTCCCTCATTGTTGTTTGATAAGCCATATTTCAAATGGAACGCTTTTGCTTTACAGCGAAACGAGCACGCCCACGTGCGACGAGTTGCGCTGGGCCGCACCTGGGGGTGCGAGCGCTCCTCAATTGTAAAGCAGCCTTTACCCTGGCAACGTCCACAATGCCTTTCAAATAACGCCCGCGTACCCTCCCGGAAGGTTGCGAAGGCGCTTTTGTAGCGCTCCATCAACCTTCCGGGAGGGTTGCGAGTACCGTATGTGCAAGGCATCGAGCCTACGTCCTATCACGAGTAGTATACCTAGGTTCGCTCGGCTTTAGAATGCGCCCGTAGTCCCTTCCTGATCGGCGGTAAGTACTGTCGAGATTTGTGCCGTAACTGCTCACATTTCCCGCCATTGGCGGCGGACGAACGCAGACGCTAATCATCTTTGTCCGTGTTCGTCCGCGTCTCGTTTACCTAAATCTGAACACTTCGTTACCAAGGTTTGCGGGGCGGGCCTGGCGATCTTGTCGGATCGCACTACGCTTGCGTTCGCCTTGGTGGGCTGCCGGGAGGGGTTTTGAAATACGCCATCATCGCCATTATTGTGCTGCTGTTGACAACCTTCGCCGCCAGCGCAGCGCCGGCCACGGCTGTGCCTGGTGCTGCTGATCACAATCTTTATCTCCGACGCGTTAGCTTCGACCCGCTGCACACCGCGCAGATAGCTGCTTTTGCCAATGCCGATTCGTCGTCGCGGCTGCGGCTGATGCAGTTCAATAGCGTGCCGACATCCGCGATGCGCGCTCAGCTGGCGGCGGCCGGCTACCATGCGCTGCTGTATATTCCAATCAATGCGCTGCTGGTTCGCGCCGACGTGCATCCACAAGCGCTGGCGGCGCTACCCGAGCTACGCTGGTCGGGTTCACTCCCAGCGGCCTACAAGCTGCCGCCTGGCCTCGACGTGGCTCTGAGCGGGCAGCTGGCCGGTGATCTCGATCTGCGCTTGATCGCGATGCCGGATGCCGATCTGGATGTGCTGGCGCGCGCGCTCGAAGCGTTGGGTGGGGTGATGAAAAATCGTAGCGCCGGTTTGAACGGCGCCGTGTTATACGTGCGCTTACCCGCCGCCGCATTACGCCCCGTGCTGGATCGCGATGATGTCGTGTGGGCCGAGCCGGCTTTTGCGCTCAAGGTTGCCAACGATCGCGCGCGCACGATTCTCGGTGTGACGGCGGCGCGCGAGCAGCTCGGCTGGCTGACCGGCGCCGGACAGATCATCGCTGTCACCGACACCGGGTTGGATGTGCAGCAGACGGTTGAGGTGAACGATAACCCGGATTTCAGATCAGGCCGGATCGCCGCCGCCTTTGGCCCGGCCCAGATGTCGGACAGCTGCGCGGGCCTGCAAAACGGCGCCAGCTGGAGCGACCGCAACGGCCATGGCACCCATGTCGCGGGCAGCGCGCTGGGCGGCGGGCGACCACTTATGACGCCTTCGCTGGCTGGAATGGCGCCTGGCGCACGGCTGGTGGTGCAGGCGGTGTCCAGCGGTGACTCAATTGTTCCCGGCACGCTCGATTGCTTGGACGAAGATAACGGGTTCCTGTCCAAAGCGTACGCGGCCGGCGCGCGCATCCAGAACGGCAGCTGGGGCCAGCCGACCGGCAGCGGATTCTCGGATCAATCCGGTGGTTATACCGCGTTTGAGCAGATCGTGGATGAGTTTCTCTGGAATCACAAACAGCATCTGTTCGTGGCTGTTGCTGGGAATGGCGGCACCGACGATAAGCTACCGGCTGGGGTGACCGACCTCGACTCGATCGACTCGCCCGGCACCGCGAAGAATGTGCTGACGGTTGGCGCTTCGGAGAACTACCGCCCACCAACCAGCCCCGCCTGTGGTAGCTTCGGCGGGAGCGACAAGCCGGAGAATCGGTGCTACGGATTATCGTATGGTGCTGCGCCAATCGCGGACGATTTTGTGAGCGATCACGCTGAAGGGTTGGCGGCCTTCTCCGGCCGCGGCCCGGCCGACGATGGGCGGATCAAGCCGGAGATTGTCGCGCCCGGCACCAACATCGTTTCGACCGCCTCGCACTCGGCTGGGGCATTCTACCCCTTCGGTAACTATAACGCCGATTATGCGTATGACAACGGCACATCAATGTCGGCGCCGATGATCAGCGGCCTGGCGGCGCTGGCCCGCCAGTGGTTGAACGAGGCCCGCCAGATCACGATGCCAAGCGCCGCGCTGGTCAAGGCGCTGCTGCTGAATGGCGCGCGCGATCTCAGCCCTGGCCAGTATGGCGCCGGCACGCAGCGTGAGATACCGCAAGCCTGGCCGAACAATGCCGAGGGTTGGGGCCGCGCAACGATCACGGACACGATCGGCCTCAACGGCAATCAGACGATCTGGCTGGCCGATGATCCGGCCGGGCTGGCGCAGGGCGGCAGTGCGACATATAGCTTGAATGTCGGCTCCGGGGAGCCGTTGCGGATAACGCTGGCTTGGACTGATTACCCCGCCAGCCCAATATCCGGGCGGACACTGGTGAATGATCTCGATCTTGAAGTGCAGACGCCCAGCGGCCCACTGCTGCGCGGCAATCCATCCGCCGATCTGGCGGTGAGCTGTCGCGACTCTAGCTCTGGCGCGGATCGATGCGACAATGTGGAGAGCCTGGAGATTGCCGCGCCCGAGGCTGGCGTCTACATCGTGCGCGTGCGCGGCGTGACGGTGCCGCAAGGGCCGCAGCCGTGCGCGTTGGTGGCGCGCGCGCGCGAGATCGGCGACGCGGCGCTAGGTGTGCCCACGCTTCAGCCGATTGCCGACAGTGGCCCGCTGCTGGCCCTGAGCTGGAGCGCAATTGCCGGCGCCACCTTCTACCAGGTCGAGCAGAGCGAAAGCAGTGACTTCGCGACGTTCACGCCTATCAGCACGGCTGCCCGCGCAAATCTGAGCCGCTTGGCCGGCTTGGGAACCCACTGGTTTCGCGTGCGCGCCTGTACCGCCGCCGGCTGCGGCATCGCCGGCAACGCACGGTCGGTAACTGTGACCAGCCCGCCGAAGCGGCATTATTTACAGCTGGTGCTGAGCTAAAATGGAAACAGCTCTTCGACGGGTCGCAGCTGGAGCGCTCCAGTTGGGCATGCGCTAACGCATGCCAGGTCGTCGTGGCCGTGGCACAGATCGCACTTATCGGCGCGCAGTTGGGGCTGGCTGGCCTCAAGTGGGATAGTCAATCGGGCCGAGCGCTTGATTCGGTGCCAGAGCGACCAGAGCGGCGATACGCTGGTCGTATCCTGTGTGACTAGCTGCACCGCATCGTACGGGCAGGCCGGCACGCAGGCGCCGCAGCCGGTACACGATTCGGTGATCAGCAGCGCGCCGTTCTCATTCCAGTGGATGGCATCGGATGGACAGGCCTCGACGCATTCGGCGCCGACGCGGCATTGGCGGCAGGAATCGGTGATATCCAGCCCGTCGATCATCACGCCGTTCACATGGATGCGCGTCTGTCCGTGGCGGGTCGCGCAGGCATCCTCGCAGATCGTGCAGCCTTCCTGGCAGAGCTGCGGATCGCGCACCAGCACATGTGTGCCGCGCAATAGCCCGCGCTCGACGACGGCCGTAAGCTGGGTGGCGCGCTCCTGATCGCGCCGGATCGCGGTGTTGGCGGCGCGTCGCTGGCTCACGACCTCGTGCAGCTGGGTGTTGAGCGCGGGCTGCCGCTTGAGCAGGCGGCTGAACTCGTCGGCCGGTAGGGCCAGCACTTCGACCGGGCTGAGCGCGCGAACATCGGCGTTATGCGGGCTTTGCGCCATCAGCGACATCTCGCCGAAAAAGTCGCCTTCGTCAAGGTGTGCAATCGCCTGACCGCCCTGCTCGACGACCACTTGCCCCTCTTCGATCAGGTAGAGCGCCTGGCCGGGTGTGCCCTCGTGGATGATCGTGGTGCCGCGGGCATAGTGCTGGAGCCGCAGCAGTGTGGCGATCTGGGCGCGCTCCAGCGGCGAGAGCCGGCCAAATAAGGGCACGCGGCCAAGCGTGCTCTCGACCATGCGCTGGCGATAGATTGCGCGCAGGGCTGCCGCCAGCTCAGGAGCGGTTTCCAGCATGGCGCGCAGCGCTTCGCGCTCTACCTGAAGCAGGTAGCAGATTGTCTCAGCCTGGACGCTAGCGCCGCGAAACAGATCGCCGAACAGTGGCCCTTCGCCAAAGCAATCGCCCCGATTGAGTACGCCAATCAGCACTTCATGGCCGGCGCGATCGTGCAGTGTTAGGCGCGCGGTGCCACGCAGGATCAGATACACGAAATCACATGGCGTGCGCTCGTTCACGATGGTCGTGCCGGGGATGAAGGCGCGTAGCACGCATAGCTCGACCATGCGAGCAAGATCTGCGCGCGGAACAGCTCGCAGGCAATCGAGCTGCGCCAGGGCATCAACCTGGCGACTGCGGCGCTCTTCTTCTTGTTGAGCCTGCGCTTCGGCGTATTGTCGAGCGGGCGGGTCGGCTCGATGATGGCCGTTCGAGGTGCTCATCGGCTCACTGTATCGCGCATCGCCATGAAGGGCACAAAAGCCACACGCATGGCGCGAAGATCGGCGTTGTAGGATCTTCACGATCTGTGTGGGCTTCACGCTGGGTAGATCACGAGCGATCGTCATATGTGGTTTGATCGTGCGGCTATTGTACCACGTTCGTGGGCACTGTGGCGTTGTGGTTCGCGATCGACAGCACCGGGCGCGGCCCACTACTCCGGCGCAGCCGCCCCTGTTCCACCAGCCGCTCGATCGCCGTTTCAATCGCCGCGCCGGTCATGTCATTCAGGGAGGCATATTCGGCGCTACGCTCTGGCCCGATTGGGCTGCCGGCAGCGCCCTTAAGGATCTTCGCCAGCCCGCTTTTACCAACCGGGAAGGGCAGCTGGGTCAGGCAACGCATGATCGTTTCCTCGATCGCCGCAGGCGCGGCCGAGCGAGCGACGGGGGATGCGGGCACCAGCGTACGCTTGTGCCAGGCCAGCCGGCCCGCTCCTACCAGCGCGACAACAGCCTGGCGCGTCGCCAGAAAATCGGCGCCGGCGAGCCGGCCGAACGCTGCGCATGGCGGGTAGCCCGGTTCACCCATCAGCACGCAGACCAGCTCTTTGTCGTTCAGCCGGCCCGGCAGTTCCTGCACCGCTTCCAGGATCGCCGACTGCGCCGAGGAGATTGGCGACTGGCGATTGATGCGCTGGCTGAAGCCTGATGTGTGTTCGACGCGGCGGGCAGGTACCCTGGGGGTGTCTCTTGTTTCGTGGCGCGCCGGCGTGCAGATATCGCACGCGCTGCGGCAGGGTGCCAGCCGCTCGCCGAAATGGGCCGCGATCGCACGGTGGCGGCAGGTGATGCCGCGCGCGTAGGCGGTGATTGCCGCAATGCGCGCGTCCTGGCGGGTACTGTACTCGGCCAGCAGCGCGTCGATCCGGCTGCCGACATCGACGGCGGCGGGGCGCAGCTCCAGCAGCACATCGCGCGCCGAGCCTTCGTAGCGCAGCAGCCCCTGATCGTGCCAGCGCAGCAGCTGGCGCTCAAGCACGTCGGGGGCGCTGCCGGCGCGTGTGGCCAGCGCGATCAGATCGATGTCGAGCGGCTGGCCTGGGCGCAGCCGCGCTGTGCTCACGACCGTCTGAAACGCGCTATCGCCACGCGCCTCATCGCGCAGCAGCAGCGTGGCCGCGCGGGGCAGGTCGAAATGACGTGTCAGCAGCTCAACGCGCTCCAACAGGCCCAGCGCGACGCGCATGCGCCCCTCGTCGTCCTCGCGCAAATCGCGCCGCAGATCATCGAGCGCGACCACGCCCCATGTGCCGGAAATCTGCTGACGCAGCCAGCGATACACGGCGCGCAGGTGAACTTTGGAAAGCGCCTCCTCGCGCAGCCAGCTGGTGAGCTGCCCTTTATCGGCCGAGGCATAGAGCAGCACGCAGCGCGCCGGATGGCCATCGCGCCCAGCGCGGCCGGCCTCCTGATAGTAAGCCTCGACGCTCTGCGGCATGTTGTAGTGGATAATCGCGCGGACATCGGCCTTATCCACGCCCATGCCGAACGCCACCGTAGCCACGAGCACGCGCGTCGCACCGCGCATAAAGCGATCCTGCACGCCCGCGCGATCAGCTACCTGGGCGTGGTAATGCTCGGCTACAACGCCACTCTGGCGCAGGCGTGCCGCAACCTCCTCGCAGCCATCGCGCGAGCGCACATACACGACCACAGGGCCATCAACCAACTGACAGAGCGCCACAACGGTCTCAAGCTTCTCCTGCCGGTTGGCGACGTGTTTGACTTCGAACTGGAGATTTGAACGGAAGATCGACGTGCGAATTGTCGCAAGGTCGCCCAGATGCGTCTTGATCTCGGCTTCGGTATCGGGCGTCGCGGTGGCGGTCAGCGCGAGCAGCGGCGGCTTCCCCAGTTCGGCCAGCGCGCGGCGAATAAACAGATAATCGGGGCGGAAGCCGATGCCCCAGAGCGAAACACAGTGTGCCTCATCCACCACAATCCGGCCCGCGCCGGCGCGGCGTAGCGCATGGACGAATGGCTGCTGGCGCAATCGCTCGGGCGCGACATAGATCAGCTTGTAGCGTCCTTCGGCGACGCCGCGCAAGCGCGCCGCGACTTCATCCGAATCGAGCGCGCTGTGGATCGTCGTGGCGCGTGCGGCCAGCGCCGGCGGCAGGTTGTCGATCTGATCCTTCATCAGCGCGATCAGCGGCGAGAGCACCAGCGTCGCGCCGGGCATGAGCAGCGCCGGCAGCTGGTAGGTCAGCGATTTCCCGGCGCCGGTCGGCAGCACCGCCAGCACCGATTCGCCCTTCAGCACCCGATCCACCACGGTTGCCTGGCCGGGCCGGAAGCTGTCGTAGCCGAAGTGTTCGCGCAGAGCCGCTACCACCGCTTCGGGCAGCGCTGGCTCGGCTGAGACAAGCAGATCAGGAGACAAGGAGACTGCAAGTGTATCGATTAGCCGATCGCCTCGTCTCTCTGTCTCCCGATCTCCCTTGCTCCCTGGCTCCTCAGGATCAAAGCCAATCTCCGCACAGATTGTCGCCAGCTCTGCCGCGCGCCGCTGGTGGAGTTGGGTGTCGAGCGTGGCAAGCGCCGCGCTGTCGGCCAGGCGCTCGGCGATCACGCGCAGCAGCAGGAGATCGCGCGTGTCCCGCGGCGTGTCGGGGAGGCGTGCCTGGCGCTGGTGGATGTGCGTGCGCGCCCGTGCCGGATCGCCCTGGGCCAGTGCCAGATCGGCCAGGCCGCGCGGCGGCGCGCTGCCTTCCGGCAGCAGCTCGGCGACATGGGCGTAGGCCAGCGCTGCTTCGTCGAAGTGACCCTGACGCATCAGCAGCTCGGCGTGTAACCGCCAGTCATTGGCAGCGCTGGGAGGTTCGGGCAGCAGCGCGTGTGCCGCATCCCAGCGGCCAAGCGCGGCCAGCGCACGCAGCCGCAGCGCACGGCGGCTTTCGCTCATGCCACGCTCGGCGTCAATCTGATCGAGCGTTTCCAGGGCGGGTTGCGCGCGATCTTGCTCGATCAGCACGCGCGCGCGGGCCTCGCGTAATGTCGCCAGGTGCGGCTGGCCGCCCAGCCAGCAATCGAGGCACGCCAGCGCAGCAGCATGCTCACCCCAGCGCAGCAGGTACTCAAGCAAGCGCTTGCGCCGCTCGCCGGTGACGTGGGCGATGATGTGGGTGGGGAGGCCGATCAATGGATCATGTTGGATCATGTTGTATCGCTCATTATAATGATTCTTCATCAATCTCCATCTTTGGCAGCCCCGGCGCATGTACGCCTACGATCAGCGGCCAGTGGTGTCCCGCGAATTGACGCCCGCGCCCAACCACAAGATAGATCGCGCCAATGCGCTCGCGCAGTGCGGCATCGTCGAGCGCCAGCTGCTCGCGGCTCTGGAGCCAGGCGCGGCCTAGCGCGCGCCATGCCAGATCGGTCACTGGGTAGCCACGGTCGTCGGTGGCGAAGTCGCGCCACTGGAATGCGATTCGTGTTTCGTAGCGCCCACTGTAGGAGTCGCGGCGCCAGCTGGCACGCACGCGGTCGGGCTGTAGCAAGCACAGTGAGCGTGTCTCATAGCGCAGCACATCGGCTGGGGTGCGGTCGAGATGCCCGGCGCAGAATTCGGCGCGCCGCGGCGAATCGAGCTGGCGCAATAGATTCGCGCGATCACGAATGGGATTTACCAGCACATCCTCGACATGCGGCGGGTCGGGCTGCGGCGCGCCCATGCGCCAATTGATCACGTCGCCCGCACGCATGAGCGCGCCGCTCGCATAACGAATGTCGCCCAGCAGCAGTGGGCTACGCTGCTTGATTGGCCGAACCCACTGCAGTCGGCTGATCGGGTCTGCCGCGCCGCTCATGCCGGCGACGCAGATTCCGCCGCGCATGCGTGTGACCGCCAGGATTAAGATATCGTGCGGATGTGACATTGCGAAGTTGCCGCGATGTTATATCAAATGTTTCACGCGTGCTTGCGCCGGCCAGTTGGCTTGAGCGCCTGCGCGCCGAGCAAATGGATTGTTACTATACCGTCTAGTTCTTCGGCAAGATACTCTGCCAGCAGCCGGCGATGGCACCGATCAGGGGTTGGCTCGGAGCAGAGCAGGCAGGGCGCATGGTAGCGAGTCAGCAGCGCGCGCCCGGTGGTAGCGGCCTCGCGCTGGACGAGCAAGGCGCGGTAGGCGGCAGCATAGGCGTCCCAATCGCGGCTGGCGCGGTAACCATCGAGCAGCGCGTCGGTCGGCGCGAAGGATTCGATGTGCTCATAGGCGATTCCAAAGCCCTCGCGCAGCAGGAACGCCAGGTCATCGCGCTTGGCCCAGCCCGCGAGCTGCGAGGTATTGCGCAGGCGCGTATCGATCAGCGCATCCACGCCGGCGCCGCGCAACAGCGCGACAAATTCAGCGAGCGCGAGCTGGGTGAAGCCGATTGTGTAGATGGTGGGTATAGCTTGCTCCATGTACTCGTCTGTATGTGCATTGTAGCATATCGGAATGGGGAGGTGTGGGTTGCGAGCGAATGGATACGAAAGGACGTGGGCACTGATGGCTTTCTCGTGCCAGAAATCGCATCCAGAACGTTTTATAACTGTTTTCCAAGTTGCTACGCTCTTGGTGACGAACCATGTAACCGCGCTTCTGATATTATGTATATACTCATGTGTGCCGCTGTAATGTCGTTTTGAGCTACAGTTAGTCACGTAAAGCAGGCCGCATCTGTCGAAAGGTACGGCCCGCTTGCACTCCGCCTCTTCTGCGGTCGCACGGCACCTATGCTTACTCGCCTACCACCACATAGTCGGTGTAGATGGTCGGCGCACCGACCGGCGAGGCGAGCTTCTCCCACTCCGCGAACACTGCATCGAAGGCTTCCTTGTGTGGTTCCATGAACCGTTCGGCCTCCTCGGAGGACTCGTCTGGCTTGGGCGCAAAGCGATCACGTGCCTCCAAGCTCTCGAACTCGGACATCACGAGATACTTCCCCTCCCGATCGCCACGCTCACCTTTGAGCAGATACCATTTGGAGCCTGGGAAAGTAGGCAGGGGAGCCACTTTTTCGCGAAAAAACGTCTCGAAGTCCTCTCCCTTGACGCCTGGGCGGAGTCCGATCATGTGCATACCGAATACCTTCGCCATAACGGTACACTCCTTTCGTTGTTACACACAATGCCTCGCCGCTAGCGCGAATGGCAATTCCTCCTTTCGCTTGTCAATGCGGCTGCGAGCGAGCGATCCGAGAGGGCTACGGAGCCGATACAGCTGAACGATGATGCATGGGAGGGGGGAGGGTGTGGGTGCAAGTGCCCCTATGCCGCTATTATACTATACACCTCGAGTCAATTGCGGCGAGGCCCATGCGTGTCACGACAGCTCGTCAAACCTTATATAGAAAGATGTTTGGCCATCGATGTTTCCTCCAACGGGAGATCTGTCCGCCGATACCTTCGTGCATGACAGCAGCGAGGTCAGGCAATGTTTGGATGGAATGCTGCTCACTCAGCGATTTACACGTGCTGATCCACGAGGATCGGATTGCCGTCCGGATCGATGACGACAAAGCTCGCAGGCCCGCTTGATGTCTCATCCGCTTCTGTTTGCAACGCAATGCCGTGTGCCTTTAACTGCCGCTGGAGGTCGCGCACATCTGTGAAGCTATCGAGTTTCTGAGCGTTGCTATCCCACCCGGGATTGAAGGTGAGGATGTTCTTCTCAAACATGCCTTGAAACAGCCCAATCACATGATCGCCGTTCTTCATAATCAACCAGTGTTGCGCGGCATCTCCGGCAAAAACCTTGAAACCAGTTTTTCATAAAAGCTTCGCGAAGCCTCAATGTCCTTGACGGCTAAGCTGATCGAGAATGTTCCCAGATCCATGGGTGTTTCCTTTCGCTTGAAGCTCGCCGACGAGCGGTTTGGCATTCAGCTGCGGCAAACAAGCTGCAAAACAGGTCAAAATGCGAACGATCTCGCGCAAAGCGGTCGGCCTGCATGGGCGGCTCTATCGGTTAGGAAAGAGCCATCGAGTCATGGTTTGCAATCCTCCGCCATCCCACGCTAAGACTTTCCCGGGCTGGACATACCAGTACGGCGACCCTTTATCGACCTGATATTTGGATTGGAAAAGTGTGTCAAGCGTGTTCCATTCCTCGCTGCTGATGTCGTTATCCTCAATAATTTGGGCGGTTCCTTCGATAATGACGACCTGTTCGCCGTTGGGGAGATGAACGGTGATGCGTGGATCGCGTGCTAAATGGCGTGCCCATGCCGTTTTCATGCTTCCTCAAAGTGCACGCGGTTGTTGTACCAAATCCCCCAAACCGGAACGGCATGTGGGCGACCATCAGCAGCTATCGTGTTGAGCCAGTTACGGCGAGATGGCAGCATGTGCGCAGACACAAAATCCCAGGACAAAAGGTTGGTGGTATCTTCTGGCATCCGATAGCCAGCCACCTTCTTTGCAGGAAGAGCATGTGGGATAACAATGGCATCGAACATAGATACCGTCCTCCTCATACCCGCCGATCAGGAGATGACGGTGTTATGTACGATGGTAGCCGCCCATGGTCGTGTGACCATCAGGGTTGTGGGCGGGCTTAGGTTGCAGATTTGATCGCCGGTTACTTCGCGATCTCCCAGATATGCCCGCCGGGATCGACGAAGCTGGCGGTTCGTATCCCCCACGGCCGATCCATCGGGCCGTTCAGCAGTTCAACACCGCGTGCGATAAGCTCTGCACAGAGGGCATCGACGTCATCCACAGTGATGGTGAACACAACGCGCGATCCGGTCTCGCGAGGTGCGATGGTTGCTGGCTCAATCAGTTCTCCCGCCGCCATGGTCTTCAGCAGGTTGATCAGCGTGTTCCCGAACTTGAACACCGCCGAGTTGTCGTCTTCATAGTCCACTGGCAGGCCGAAGACCTTCAGATAGAACTGCTTCGCAGCCGCCAAGTCCTCGACGAAAAGGGTGATGGCGAATATACTCGTTGGCCAGGCATGCATGTCTTCACCTGTTCCGGTCATGTGATCCATGAATGATCTCCTTTCGTAACGGGAAATAAACATGATACCTATTGGCGCATACAGCCGGCGGGCTGCACGGACACGGGGCATCACTAACAAAGGGAGGCTAACGATGTAGAACGGATGTGCGCCTGCATTATATAACGGTATGCGGGGTTGTCAAGAAGTTCTCCTTCAAAAGCCATTACCTGACTATCCACCGCCAAACCTGACCCTCTTTGACCCACTTCGTATTCTTGTCTTGAGGAAGATGAGGATGATATGATTCAGTTATGGAGTATGAATGTTTGAGTTGCAAATATGTATGGAAGCCGAAGGTGAAACAGCCTAAGAGCGGCCCTCGGTGCAAGGCATACAGGGTAAGGAAGAAATCATGAAAGCTACTAACCGTTTATATACAGACCCAAACACGCAATCATCTAAGGTGCTTCCCCTCTGATCGCTGTTACCCCTGGACTTTCCTTAATTGGCTTGCCAGTCGGCTGAGCCATAATAAAGTCAATCGTCCTGCTAATCGCCTGCCATTCATTCATCCGTGCTCACTGCTTTTCTCCTGGTGAACCATTGAACATGCTGGTACAGCACCCCAGCCTCAAAGCGGGCAGGGTGAGCGTTTTTTGTTTCGCCTCGATGGAGCCTATGCACGAAGCGAAGTGAACAGGCCGAGCGGAGCGAGGGGAAAGAGCCGAAGGCGCGACAATAAAAAGCCGATTTGCCAGCGCAAATCGCACCACGAGGCAAGCAGCCGTAGTGCTCTTCCGGTAAGCGAGCGAGTGCTACAATCAACAGGCAGGCGAAACAAAACCTCCGCCGCACTGAATGCAACGAGGGCTTTGATATCTTTGGTATCGGCCGAGAGGTGAGATCCGAAACCGGTCAGCTAAAGTCCATTGTGTTAGCGCCGTTTTGCTTTAGTTTCATGACTTTATCCAAAGCCCTGCTTATTTCAAATCGAACATATGAGTTCTTAGTATCAAACATAATACGATAGAGACTTCTTTCATTATCTACTAAGTAAGCCACATTCGCTTCGCGAATTAACAATGCGAAGCTATCGTCGTTGATCATATTTTCATCTGCTTCGTTTAAGAAATCTCGATATTCTTCATCCATTTCAGCGTACATTTCGAGGGCGAGTTCGGCCATCCACATGGCTTCTTCTGCAACCTCGCTATTGGCAAATTTGTCCAAATTTCTGGCAATTTTCATGACCGCTTCTGACATCATAAACTCATGAGCCAAGGCCATAGCAGCTACGCGTACCCTCGCATTCTGGTTATTGTCTACTGCTATATCGTAGAGAAGATTTTCGTGGTTGGGTATGGCAGCAATGATAACTCCTGCCGACTGTCCGATCGAACCTCTTTCCATTAAGTTTTCTTCGTCGAGAAGTGCCGTTTTAAGCAATCCTACCACTGATAGAGCGTTCATTTGACACACTGCCCGGTCCACATATTCCCTGATATGCTTCGGTGGCGAATACCCCGCTTCTGGGTGAGCTAAGTAGCGTGACAGAGCATCTGAAATAGCAAGTCTGATCTCGTCGTGTTGATCGAACAAATGGTTTATTAACATGAAGCAGGTGATCTCTGAAAAGCGATGCTTGGGCTGAGTCATCAACCCAAGAACCCCAAATATTTTCTATTTGGGTCTTGTGAGGCCATGAGCTCAACGAAATGCGACCGATCAACCTCAATTTTGTAATCTTGGAAAACTTGTTTGAATTCTTTCTGAAAGGTTTGCGGGTTGAAGGGCTTGTCGCCGCAGCGCAAAGCGAGCTTAACACTCTCTTTCTCAAGCAATGCTTGGTCGCTTCTGAGATATCCCGTAACATCCAGCCATCCTGAAAGATTACTTTCTGGCTCGTAGAATATGACTGCTGTTGGTAGCTGGTGGATATGGAGATAGTTTACGTCGTTTTTCGAGAGTGTGACTTCAAAAAACAATCCGCTCTTGCGTTGCTTGGTGTAAGATGGGCCGGTTTTTATCTGGACAGCTACTAGCGTTCCTGTGACTATCTCTTTCTCGACAAACTCAATATAGCCATCTATCCCTACATCTGTCTCTTCAGGGATTTCTCTGAAAATTGAGCCAGCATCAGATACGATGCCTTCCACGAAGGCAACACCACGGCGACCTATAGATTTTGTTTTGGGGAATTTCTTCACATTGTTACAATGTTGTTCTAAGATATTGTGTAATGTCCGTCCGCCTATTCCTTCGTGCATGATAGCACCGAGGTCAAGGTTCATCCGGCAATAAAATACTGCTACAGCTTATGAGGCTGTAGCAGTATCCCCTCAGATTAGTTGAAGTTGAG
>Ga0137375_10000812_pt1 | contig 34953 bp, 28 predicted proteins | sample SagtaG_24_FD_104936 | JGI IMG/M metagenome (GOLD analysis project Ga0137375, IMG submission 104936) | Vadose zone soil microbial communities from Sagehorn Ranch, Mendocino, California, USA - Sage1_R_113_16 metaG | ecosystem: Environmental > Terrestrial > Soil > Vadose zone | place: USA... | reverse complement strand
CACGGTCGCGTCGTAAATCGCAACGTTCATCAGCGCCATCATGCGGGCCGCGCGCCCCCCGCCGACCGCGTGGCTCTGCGCGTACTTGATCGCGCGCTGCGTCCAGCGGTAGGGCGGGGCGCCAGCATCCCAGTAGCGGATGCGGTCGAGCGCGCTTGCGTCGCGATTGTCGGCCAGCACCTGGATCTCAGCCAGTTCGGCGCGCGTCTCGACGGCATCCGGCGGCGGACCCAAGCGCAGTTCACTCGGAGACGACAATAGCCACGTCGTCCATGTCGCGGCTTGAGTCTGACGCTGATCGGTCGCGGCCGACGTGAGGGTCGGGCTGGAGGCGACGCTGGCAACGACAGTAAAAATGGCGAAAACGGACAACAGCCGCTTCAGTCTTGGCACGAACCTTCCTCCCTCGAAAGTTGCTGCATCGCCGAGTCTCGACTGACCCTGGACCTTGCGCCACACACCAGCCACACTTTCAGCCACACAAATGCCAACGCGCCTACCCACCTTCGCCGAGTTGCTTCGACGCGAGCGTCGTGCCCTGGGGCTGACCCAAGCTGAGCTTGCCGAGCGCGCCCACCTCAGCGAGCGTGGGATAAGCGACATGGAACGCGGCCTCAAAACTCCGCATCGCACAACGTTGCGCATGCTCGGTGAGGCAATGCGGTTGGCGCCCGACCGGCTGGAAGATCTAGAAGCTGCGCGGCAAGCGCAGCGCCAGGATGCGCCGAGTTCTGGCGCCCGTCCGACCCAGCACAACCTACCGTTGGCTCGGACCACGTTCATCGGTCGCGAGCGGGTGCTGGCTGAGGTCCGTCGCCTGAGTGCTGTCGCGTCGGCTGGCTCGCGGCTCCTGACGCTCACTGGGCCGGGCGGCACGGGCAAAACCCGCGTCGCGTTAGAGGCCGCCGGCGCCATGCTCGACGAGTACCCGGACGGTGTGTATTTCGTGGGCTTGGCACCCATCTCAGATCCGGGGCTGGTCGCCGCGACCATGGCACAGACGCTCGGTATCGCGAGCGACGGGCGTCAGCTGCCGCTGGAAGTGCTGAAGAATTACTTGCGCGACCGGCAGCTTCTGCTGATTCTGGACAACTTCGAGCAGGTGCTCGGCGCGGCCGTCGAGGTCGGCGAGCTCCTGTCAACCTGCGCACGGCTGCACGTGATCGCCACCAGCCGCGCCCCGCTGCGGCTAGTCGGGGAGTTGGAGCTGACTGTTCCGCCGCTGGGGCTGCCGGAGGTCGGATCTGACGATTCCGTCGCGCTCCAGCAGTCCGAGTCGGTACAGCTGTATGTGGAACGCGTCCGCGCCGTCAGACCCGATTTCGCGCTGACGGACGATAACGCCGCAGCGGTGGCAGAGATCTGTCGGCGGCTGGACGGGCTGCCGTTGGCCATCGAGCTGGCAGCGGCGCGCACCCGTCTCCTCGAGCCGCCCGCGATGCTGGCGCCGCTCGAACGCCGACTGCAGTTGCTCACGGGGGGTGCGCGCGACGCGCCGGCTCGGCAACAGACGCTCCGCAACACGATTGCCTGGAGCTACGAGTTGCTCGATGCCGAGGAACAGGCGCTGTTCCGCCATCTGACCGTCTTCGTGGGTGGCTGCAGCCTGGAGGCGGCGCAGGCCGTCCACGGCGAGGACCACATCCTCGATCAGATCGACTCGCTCGTTGCGAAGAGCCTGCTGCGATCCTTGGCCGCGACCAGAGGCGCTGTACGCGTCGGATCGCTCGAGACGATTCGTGAGTTCGGACTCGAACAGCTCGCGTGGATGGGCGAGCTCGAGCCGATGCGGCACCGACATGCCGAGTACTTCCTGGCGTTCGCAGAGCGTGCCGAGCCGGAGCTCGGTGGGCCAAGCGGACGCTTGTGGTTGGATCGATTGGAGGTCGAGCACGACAATCTGCGCGCCGCGCTGGACTGGTGCCTCTCCGAACCTGTCCAGAATAGCGAGATTGCGCTGCGGCTAGCCGGTGCACTCGCCCGCTTCTGGTGGATCGGCGGCCACTTCCGTGAAGGCAGCCGGTGGCTGCACCGTGCGCTGGCCACGACGCATGCTCGCACTCCCGCGCGCCTGAAAGCGCTGTATGGAGCCGGTTGGTTGGCGCACATACAGCACGACCTGGCCTCCGCTCGGCTCTTGCTCGAGGAGGGTCTGGCTATCGCCGAGGAGGTGCATGACGACTGGGCGCGGGCGTGGGTGCTGCACGTCCTCGGCCGCGTGAGGTACTTCGAAGGCAACGCAGACGGTGCCCGCGACTATGCAGAGGCGAGTTTGCGCATTGCCCAGGCGCTCGAGGATCGCTGGCTGACGGGCTGGGCTGTGCACCTCCTCGGGCTGGCAGCGCACATCGCCCACGACGACGAGACCGCGCACGCGTGTTACGCGCGCAGCCTCGCGATCCGCGGCGAGATTGGCCACCTCGAGGGCATTGCGATCGTGCTGCATCTGCGGGGCATGCTGCACCACCGGGCAGGCGATTTCCCCGCGGCGCTCGCGTTGTACCGCGAAGCACTCGAGGTTGCCTGCGAGCTCAACGCAGCGTGGCTCGTGCGGACCGTCCTGTCACTATTCGCCGGCCTGGCCGCGGAATGGCAGCCGGAGCTCGCGGCACGGCTTGGTGGCGCCGTCACGGTCATGAGCGAGTCGGCGCGCACGTTGAACATTCCGCTGACCGAAGCGTTGTTCAGCCGCGGCATGCAGGTCGCCCGCCGTCGACTCGGCGATCCTGCCTTCGCGGCGGCCTGGGCGCAGGGCCGATCCCTGTCGTTGGATGCGGCCATCGCCGGCGCCTGGTCGGTCGAGGTCTCGCCCGACGCCGAGTTCCCAGCCCGCTTGACCGCTGCCGAAGTCGAGGTGCTGCGGCGACTGGCAGGCGGCCGGACGACGGCGCAGATTGCCGCCGAGCTGGTCGTCGCGGTGTCCACCGTCGACCGCCACATCACGCACATTTATCAGAAGATCGGACGCCGCGGCCGCGTGGCGGCGGCGGCATTTGCCCTGGAGCATGGTCTCACCTGAGGGAGTCCCCTCGCCGCTCGCAGTGCCCGAGATCATGGGCTCCTCGGATATCGCCGTGAGCGCGTTTCTGCTTACCCTTCGGCGCATGCTCGACGAGATGATTGCACCCGCTACCGATCAAACCAGCGCACGAAACTGGCGCGCCATTGCGCGTGAGCTTGGACCGCGTTTCGCGGCCAGGACCGGCGCACACGACGCCAACGACGCGTTCGTTGCCCAGAATTACGTCGAGCTCGAAGCCTATGGCGCCTTTTCGGCGGGCGTCCCGCGTGACCTTGGCGGAGGCGGTGCGTCGTACGCCGAGCTGTGTGCGCTGATCCGCGAGCTGGCGCACTCGTGCGGCGCGACGGCGCTCGCGCTGGCGATGCACACCCATCAGGTCGCGGCAGCCGTGTGGCGCCGGCTCCAGGGCCATCCGGTCGATGGCCTGCTGCGCCAGATCGCGTCTGAGCAACTCGTCCTCGTGAGCACCGGTGCGTCAGACTGGCTCAACTCGTCGGGCCATGCCGAGCGAGTCGACGGCGGCTACCGCGTCAGCGCCCGCAAGATCTTCGGCAGTGGCTCACCGGCCGGTGACCTCGTGATCACGACGGCGGTGTATGAGGATCCGGTTGACGGTCCAACAGTCCTGCATTTCCCCGTTCCGATGAATGCCGCCGGTGTGACCGTCGCCGACAACTGGCGTGCGATGGGTATGCGCGGTAGTGGTTCGAACGACGTGGTCTTCGAAGATGTGTTCGTGCCGCAGAACGCGGTGACGCTGCGCAGACCGCGCGGAAAGTGGCATCCGTTCTATAGCGTGGTCGCGGTCGTCGCGCAGCCGATCGTCATGTCGGCATATGTTGGTGTGGCCGAAGCCGCACGCGATCTGGCGCTGCAGCACCTGCAGCGCAAGCGCGACGATCCGGATGTCTGGTACACGGTTGGCGAGATGGACAATGCCCTGGCTTCCGGCCAGATTGCTGTCCAATCAATGATCGATCTGTGCGCGAACTACGCCTTTACACCAGACGTGGCGACCGCGAACGCCGCCTTCATCCGTAAGACGATTGCCACCCAGTCCCTGGTCGCCGCGGTCGAGAAAGCAGCCGAGGCCGTCGGCGGCGCGAGCTTCCTCCGCACCAGCGCCCTGGAGCGTCTGCTGCGTGACGTTCACGGCGCCCAGTTCCACCCACTGCAAGCCAAGCGCCAACACCGCTTCAGCGGCCGCGTGGCCTTCGGACTCGATCCGGTCTGATCAGCGCTGCGTGAGCAATTCTCTCTCGGCGCCGGCTTCCAACAGCGTCCGTTCGTTGAGGCCGTCGAGCCGAACCGAAGTCGAAGCACCTCGCGTTCGCGGGGAGCGAGCTCGTGTTCCGTCGGCTGCCGCCCGAGGCCAATCACCAGGGCACCCTCCGCTCGATTGGCATCGGCGATCAGGCCATCGCCGCGCGCCCACCGTCCCGGAATACGATAGAGGGTGATTAGCACGGGAGAGCTGCGATGCTGAGCAAGATCGACAACGAGACCGTCAGCCGGGTCGGCCCGGGCACCCCGATGGGCACCCTGATGCGCCAGTACTGGCTGCCAGCGCTGCTGTCCAGTGAGCTGCCCAAGCCAGATAGCGATCCGGTGCGGGTGGTGCTGCTCGGCGAGCACTTGATCGCATTCCGCGACAGCACTGGCCAGGTCGGCCTGATCGAAAACCACTGCCCACATCGTGGGGCATCACTTTTCTTCGGTCGCAACGAAGAGGCCGGCCTACGCTGCGTCTACCACGGCTGGAAGTTCGACCTGCGCGGTAGCTGCATCGACATGCCCAACGAGCCGGCGGAGAGCGACTTCAAGCACAAGGTCAAAGCCGTAGCCTACCCGTGCATCGAGCGCAATGGCCTGGTGTGGGCGTATATGGGTCCACGTGAGACGCCTCCGCCCGTGCCTGACATCGAGGCAAACAGTCTACCCGAGGGCGAGTATGCCGTGAGCGCCATCCAGCGTGAATGCAATTGGCTACAGGGGCTCGAAGGCGACATCGACACGAGCCACTTCGGCTTCCTGCACTTCGGCGCCGCGGACCCGGAGTCCGCGCAGCCTGGCACCTTCCAGTACTACACGTTGAAGGATCGCGCGCCCCGCTACCAGGTCGTGGACACCGAGTTCGGCTCGATGTACTCAGCTTTCAGGCCCGCCGAGCCAGGCACGCTCTACCACCGCATCGGGCTGTTTCTGTTCCCGTTCTGGACGATGATCCCAACCGGTGTGCTCGGCCATCAGGTCCTCGCCCGCGCCTGGGTACCGGTGGACGACGAGCACACGATGTTCTTCTCGCTCACGCCCAAGGTGCGCGGGGTCGAACGGGCTATCCAGCCAGGGATGGAGTTGCACGCCAACAGTTCAGACTGGTACGGCCGCTTCCGGATGGTGTCCGACATCACCAACGACTACCGCATCGACCGTGACTGGCAGCGCAACGGCGGCGACTACACCGGCATCGCAGGCATCCACACCCAGGACCAGGCGGTGACCGAAACCATGGGCCCGATCTACGACCGCACCAGGGAGCACCTCGCAAGCTCCGATGTGATGATCATCCGGACCCGACGGCGCCTGGTGCAGGCCGCGCAGGCGCTGACGCAAGACGGTGCCGTTCCGCCCGGCGTGGACCAGCCGGAGATCTATCGGCAGCGGTCCGGCGGGATCATCCTGCCCGACGGAACGGACTGGGTGGCGGCCACCGAGGATCTGCGCAAGGCCTATGTGCCGCATCCAGACCTGGATCCGGCCCTGGCCGGGCGCCTCGGTGGCCAGCAGCCACCAAAGCCTCGAGCAGTTGAAAAAGGCTCCGACTGAGCGTATCAAGACGCTGCTCGGTGTGCTGAATTACCTCGCTGCGCCGATTGGCACTTCCGAAGCGCTCCTGCTCCAGTACGATGTGGAAGGGCCGGACTTCACGCGCGACGCTCACGGCAATCCGGTGCAGACGCAGCAGGGACTCGTCGACACAATCGTACCCTGGAAGAACATCAGCGGCCCACCGGACTATCTGTTCAGTGCCAATAGCCCGGAGTATGTACCGGTCACCTACCAGGCCCAGAAGGAGCATTTCGCGCTGACCGCGACCAACGCGATTGTGGGACTCTATTCGCCCACGGACGCGTCGAAAGGGATCACCCTACGTACCACCTTCATCGACCGGATGAACGACATCCTGTTCGGCAGGCAATCCGTAAGTACGTTTGACGACCTGGTAAAGGACTGGCGCGCTAATGGCGGCGATACAATCCGCGGCGAGTACGAGAAGGCGTTCCAGGAGGCCAAAGCGTAGACCGGCGACGGTGTTTGGCCTGCCAACTGATTGACCAATCTGGAGTGCGTGCTGAGCGGCTCGCGGAATCAGACTACCGGTTGCTCGCTAGCTCGTCAAGCCAGGTGAGCAGCTCCATGTCGCGCTCCAGCGCCAGCAACGGGTGCTCGGTTGGTGAATGGAACGGCGCCATGAATGCGCCGAAACGCTTGTGTCGGAGCTGCATGCGCGACTGATCATAGAGCTGTCAGCCCGACGGCGGCAGGGCAGGAACATCAGCCCGAAGGGCACAGGTCGGACTCCGCTGCCGGTTTGAGGACGCGATAGATGTCGATGCCGAAGTACGTTGGATCGTCCAACGCGGCGACATGTGTAGTGCACATGCGGACGAAGGTCCAGAAGCGCTGCTGAACGGATTCTGGAAACAGCAGGATGTCGTCGCGCACGTTGTCGTTGACGATGATGTTGTCCACGTCGGCGAGCGAAGGTCCCGAGGACACGCCCCACTGCCACCACACGCTGCGCAGCGAGAGGTAGGGATGGCTGTGGGCAGCCCACCACCAACGCTCGGGGCCGAGCACGCGCGCGTCCGGAGCGAGAGCTCGCTCGATCTGCTGGCCAACAGCGGCGTAGGGTGTGGTTTGTCCGGCCTGCATGAGCGTGCGCTGCCAGGCAGCGCTGCCGTCGACCGTCACGGCGAACATGACCACGATGCCAAACACGCTGGCAGCGAGTCGCAGCCACAGGCGCGACCACGCCCACTCAAGTACGCCGGTCGACACACGCGCAAGCGCCAGGCAGATCGACGGCAGCAGCACGATCGCGTACACCGACGACTTAGCGTGGTCCAGCAGGAGCAGCAACCCGGCGAAAATGAACAGACTTGACCACACGATTCGGTCGCCAGGCACGTCGGATCTGCGGCTGCGCCAGGCGACGTACACCGCCGCTGGCCAGATGGCGACGGTCAGCAGCAACGTGCTCAGGTCTGTGCGAGTGAGCAGGTGTGCGTAGCGGCTCGCCTCTTCGGTGACGTTTTCGACGTAGAAGTCGGGTCGCAGGAAGTCGCCGCGGCCGGCGTACACGGTCAACTGGCCGGCAACGTCGCTGGCGTGCAACGCACCGAATGCCAGCCACGGCACGGCGATGACGCCAAAGCCGCCCAGGATAGGCAACAGCACGCGTACGGGTACGCGGGCCACCAGCCAATTGAAGACAACCACCGGCAACACGAAAATGCCCATGAACTGCGACATTGCTGCGAGGCCACAACAAGCACCGAGAAGGACGGCGCGGCCAGCGCGCGGCTTCCGCAAGGTGGCGTCCAGCATGGCAATGGCGAGCCAGCCAGTAGCCACGGCCAGTACGTCATAGCGCGCGGTGCGCGCCACGCCCAGCAGTGGCAGTCCGTTCGACGCGGCAGTCAGGTTCGATGGCCAGAGCACCAGCAGCAGCTCGCACACGGCCGCGGCCGCCAACCCATACCAGCGATACGCGAGCAGCCCGACCAGCCATACGATCGACATCCCCGCCACGACTGACACGCCGCGCGCTTGAAGCACGCCTGGTTCGAACAGGCGGAAGCTGAACGCCTGCAGTGCGTGCTGCAGCGGCAGGGTGATGAAGAAGTGCTGGTCGGCGCCGTAAAAGCCCGCGTACATGTCGGAGCCCAGCACGGCCTGGCTCGCCAGCTTGTAGCCGACCGCCATGAGCTCCACCTCGTCGTTGGTGACCGGGCGGTAGTTCGCCAGGTTGTAGGTCGCCAGCAGCCCAAACGTCGCCGTCAGGATCAGGGTCCCGCCAGCCCAGATGAGATAGCTCAGCCGAGTGTGCCCGCCTGGGTGCTCGATTGACCGCACCGATGTCAATCATTGCGTAACCGCGCGTTGGTCATCAGGCGACTCACGTCCACGCTAGGCTGGCATGCCGCCCGCAACCGCGTCGAGGCGGCGCGGCTCGCCCAACAGAAGGGCTGGCTCTAGCGTTCCGGGCGGCTATCCGTCACGGCGTAGTGGCACGGCCAGTGCCATTGGCCAGGGCTCAGTCAATGACGGCAAGCGATCCGCGGCCAATGGAACCCGTACTTGGCGTGCGCCAGATTCGGCCAGGCCTGTACGCGATCACCTCGGAGAGTGAGCCGCGCAGCGGACTCAGCCGCCTGTGGCGACACGTGCGGCGGCTGGTCCTCGGGCGGCCGCTGCCCTCTCGGCTCGAGCGAGCGGAACGACTCGGCATTTTCGGAGCGGTCGCGCTGATCGGCTCGGACATGATCGCCTCGTCTGTCTACGGGCCCGAGGAGATGGTCCGGCGCCTGGGCGAGGCTGGGCCCGGTGGCGTCGCGCTGGCCTTTCCCGTGGCGATGGGCATCGGCGTTCTGCTGGTCATCCTGACACTTTCGTATCAGCAGACGATCAGCGCATATCCGAGCGGCGCAGGCGGCTATATCGTCGCCAGCCAAAACCTGGGACCGCTGCTCGGCATCATCAGCGCCGCGGCGCTGCTCATCGACTACACGCTCGATGTAGCGGTATCGATTGCCACGGGCGTCCAGTCCGTAACGTCGGCCATGCCGCAGATGGCATCTTCACGGGTGTGGCGGGTCTGGCTCCGCTGTTCACGATCGGCGCGTTTCTTACCTTCACCATGTCGCAGGCGGGCATGGTGCATTTCTGGCGTCGACACCAGAAACCGGGGCGGCACTGGCGCATGATGGTCAACGCGGTCGGCGCAATGACCACCGCGGTCGTCCTCGTGGTCGTGCTCAGCAGCAAGTTCCAGCACGGTGCCTGGCTGGTCGTTGTGGCTCTGCCGGCACTGACCTTTGTCATTTACAGGCTCGGTCAACACCAGCAGCGCCTCCGACACACCGCGGCTATCCAGCCAGATCGGGCGGAGCCTCTGGTCGAGGCTGTTGAGGGCCACATGCGACACCACGTGATCGTGCCGGTGGCTGACACGGACCGCGTGGCGCTGCAAGCCATTGCCTACATCACGTCGCTGCTTGGTGACGGCACCGGCAAAAACAATGCGGACGGGACGACCATCGTCGAGGCCGTGCACATCACCGACGACCGGGAACGGGGTGAGCAGTTGCAGCGCCGATGGCAGCACATAGGCCTGACCGTTCCGCTTGTCATTCTCGAGTCGCCGTATCGCGCCACGGCTGAGGCACTCCTGCGCTATCTGGACTATCTGCTTCGGGATCCCGATCGACGGACGGTCGTGACCGTTGTCATTCCCGAGACGCTGCCTACCCGTTGGTGGCACCCGCTCCTACGGAACTATTTCGCCTGGCGGCTCAAGTGGTCACTTCTGTTTCGCCCCGGTGTTACGGTGCTCAGCGTGCCGCTCCTGATCCCTGACTAGCCCGACCGGTTCAGTGCACTGTTAGCGGCAGCGTCACAATTGCTTCGGGGCCGGTCGCATAGTGTGCGTGAACGTAGACGCTCTGTGGGCCTGGTGACGCGCTTACTGCCAGCTGGAAGGCGCCGCCTGGCAAGCTGGCTGATGAGGCTGAATCGACGAGCCGTCCGCCACGGTCGCGGCCCGGATCGAGGAACACGTCGACACGATCTGCCCCAGGCGCTTGCACCTGCACCGTGAAATGGCGCGGCACGTCGGCATCCGGTGGTGGCGACTGGACCTCCACGTGCGACCGCGCCGATCGAGGCGGCGTCGGCACGGCTACTTGAACGGGTCTGGGCGCCGGGGCGACGGCACCGAGCCGTGGCACGACGACCTGAAGGGCGGTTTGCCACGATCCGCTCTGTGCAGAACGCGCCACCAGGCTGAGCGAGCTCGCTCCGGCCGGCATGCGGCTCAGTGGTACGTTCACGCGGAATCCCGCGTTCAGTGGGCCGGGCGAGTCTGGATCGACCGGTACGTCCGTGCGCGGCAGACCTAGCTGCGCAGTCGCGAGCAAGCTATCCGCGCTGCGCTGGCTACCCAGGTAGATATCAACCGATTCAACGGCCGGCGCCGCCGCGCCTGACGAATCCAGCACCCAACCGGTGATTGCCAGGTCGCTGCTGGCCGGATCCGTAACGACTGGATCCACTGCGCCGACAAGCGGATTCTGACTATCGGCGTCGGGTCCCGGAGTCCACTGAGCGGCCGTGTCGACGCGCACGTAGCGCACATTGCGCAGGGCTTGCTCGAGGATGCAGCGCGCACCTGGACCCGGATCCGGGACAGGATCGTAGCACGAGCCACCGCCCATCGCGCGGGCACCATAGGACGTCAAACCGCGCCGAGTATCGACGAACGTTCGATCGACCAGTCGAGGACTCTCCCCGTTCCAGACGCCGAAGCCGATGACCTGGTCAAAATGGCGGACGAACTCGATCTGCCGCACCTCCTGCCGGAGACGCGCAAGTTCGTCATCGGCGGTATAGAGGCCAGGTAGCGCGCGCGATGTCCCAAGCTCTTCGACGATGACAGGCAGCCGCCGCCCGTCTGCACAGGGTTGCGCGGTGATGTAGTCCAGGTCCCAGTCGATGGGCATGTCACCAGGCTGATCGCGGCTGATGAAGTCGTACGCGTGCAGTGTGTAGGCGTCGATTGGAGCATCGCAATACAGCCAGCGAGCCACCGGCGACTCACGATTGCCAGGTTGGAGGTGGTTAGCGCCCATCGTGCCGGGCAAGATCGGCGTATCCGGGTCCAACGCCCGTACTTCCGCGACGGCGTCCTTGACAAAGTCAATCAGCGCCGCGGGGTCGCCCGGTGTGTGAAGCTCGTTGCCGAGCTCCCAGGCCATGACAACGTCCTGGGCGCCGCGCGCACGGACCGTTGAGATCAGGTCGCGGGCGAACGAGAGATATGCGCCACGCCAGTTGGAGGTATAGAACGGCAGCAGCAGTTGCCAATAGTTGTCGAGCCAACCCGAGCTCGAGCTAAGCTCGCCTGGCACCTCGCGGTGGTTATTCACAAGCGCAACGATCAGTCGCACTTGCGCCGCACGGAGAATGGGCGCCACGTCGGCGATCCGGTTGCCCACAGCACTGCCATTCCAATTCAGCGGTCCATTGTTGTCTGTCGCGAATACACGAATGACGCCGCTGCCGAGCCAACGCGCGTAGGCAACGTCCTCGTCGAGGTCGCGCGCACCCGGGTGGAACAGCATGCCATGCATGTTCACCAGCAGGAAGCCGCCGTTCAACGGATCATTCAACGGTAGCCGCGACCGCGTAGGCGCAGAAGCAACCATCCCTGCGGGCACGTCCTGCGCGGCCGCACTAGGCAGGCAGCACAACACGGCAACCAGGGTCGACACGAGCAGAACGGCTGGCCGCACAACTCGCGAGCGGGCCACCCATCGGCGTTGTCGTGTCGGCAAATGCTGGTCGGTCGGCACGCGGTTCGCTCTCAAGGTACTGGAACTTCGTCCTCGCGGGACGAATGGCTACGCGCTTCACGACGGCGGTACTGTGTGCGGCGGTGCGCAATAGCCGAATATGCGCACCACATGCGGGATGATCATCTGGGCCTGGCCGCGCTCAAGTCGCAGTTCGTGCCCAAGCCGCTGGCATCACCGGCGCCGCGCAGCGCCAGTGCCCGCGCCATTCCCGTGCCCTTTCTGAGTCAGCTCGCCCGGGCAACGACCGCGCGTAACGGTTCACTGCCGGCGAGCAATTCGGCGCCCACGCGCTACAAGAGCCCATTGGCTGGCTCGAACAAACCCAGCCTAACCCAATCGCCATCCGCGCGCGCCACGACGAGCACGGCGGGGCCGGGGTCGAAATCGACCGTTCAGCCGCCGACGACGCCGAAGGCGCGCAGCACAACATCGCTAGCTCGACCGCCGCACGCGCGTTCGACACCGGCGCGCACGCCCGCTGCGTCGGCACCGACAGCACCAGCCTACCCAGCAGATTCGCTCCACGCTCCGCCGCTCTGGCATTCGTCGCCATCGAGCACACACGATTCGGCGAGCGCGCAGACATCACTGACACCAGTCGGCCCGTCGATCACCGGCGGTGGTGGGCGATCCACCCCGGGGACGGCGCCGGCAAATAATGCTCCGAAATCGGCTACGAAGTCAGCGCCGACTGACCTGGCGGACTATCCCCGCCCCGTCCGCGACAATGGCCGCGGGCTGCACTGGATTCCCACGACCAGGCAATCGCCCGAGGTGATCGACCGCTTTGTCGCGGAGGCGCAGCGCATGGGCGTCACGTGGGTCACGTTCCTGAACGATGGCCCGCGCACTGGCGACAACGACTATCTCGTGCGCAAGCTCTCGGCGGCCGGGATCGAGCCGGTCATGCGCATCTATTCGCCGACGATGCAACCGCTGCAGGGCGACATTGAAGGCATGGTCCGCCACTACGCTGCGATGGGCGTGCACTATTTCCAGCCATTCAACGAGCCGAACCTCAATTGCGAAAATCCTGATGGCAAGGTTTCGGTTGAGCGGTATCTCGAGGCCTGGCTACCCGCCGCCCGAGCCATTGAGCGTGGCGGTGGCCTGCCCGGATTCGGCTCATTGGCCCCTGGTGGCGATTACGACGATCAGGAGTTTCTCAAGGCGAGCTTGGACGGCCTCAAGGCGCGCGGAGAGTTGGGCGCACTCGATAAAGCCTGGATCTCGATGCACAACTACACCTGGAATCACCCGATCGCGGATCGCGGCAACGGCGACGGCTTCTTCAAATTCCGGGCATATCAAGCAACCGTACGCGCAGTACTGGGTCACGATCTACCCATTGTTGGCACCGAGGGCGGCACCTTCGAGGGTCAGCAGGAGGATCCAAAGATGTCGGCCGTCACGGCGGCGATGGCTGCCGAATGGACCCGTCAGGCCTTCACGTACATGCGTGATGAACGCGAGCCATGGTTGTTTGCATCGTCGGTCTGGACGGTAGCCAACGGTGCCGGTGGCGCGAGCGATTCCCGTTTCGAAGCCCAGGCGCTCTTCAAGGCCAACGGCAGCCAGAATGCGATCGTCGCGGCGCTGCGAACTCTAGGCTAAGCGAGCGTTAAGCGGGCGCGGTCCAGCGTCTCGGCGATGCTTGTGGACGGGGATGACCCGACCCTGTTGCCGGGCGACGGTCCCGCCAACCGAGGCGCCGGCTGCCACAGACGGCAGCATGCTGACGCCGTAAAAGCTTCGGAGTCCGGCGGGCGCCTGCGGGCCTTGCGCGGTAGGCTGAACGGGTATGAGCGTGGTCCCTCAGTACTACGGCCTTGGGTTACGCAGGAGACCGCCCGTCTCGGCAAGAACGCCTGCGCCTGAGGTTGGTGAACGCTTTGGCCGCATGCGCGACAACGGTGAACGACTGCTCAGCGAGGCGTTCAAGGGCATCACCACGGACGGCAACGTCGTCCCCGATCTCTTTCCGATCAGGACGACCGGGGTCTCGGTCGAGCCGATTCGCCGCGCGGCAGTCGAGCTTCTGGACGCGCTCGATGCCATCCAGCGGCAGCAGGTACTGTTCGACCTGACGTCGGACGCCTGGCGGCGCTGGTGGAATATCCATCCATTCCTGATGCGCCACGGTCTGTTGCTGGAAGATCTCACAAACGAGCAGCGCCAGGCTGCCTTGCGGCTGGTCGAGCACACGCTCAGCGCAAGCGGCTTCCAGACCGCCCGCGACGTCATGCGGCTCAACCACACCATCGGCGAGATCACCGGCAGCTGGAGTGAGTACGGCGAGTGGGTGTACTTCGTCAGCCTGTTCGGGCAGCCGTCGGAGCACGAGCCATGGGGCTGGCAGATCGACGGCCACCACCTGATCGTCAACTGCTTCGTCCTCGGCGATCAGATCGTGATCACACCGCTGTTCATGGGTTCCGAGCCGGTCGTCGCCGAGACGGGCATCTATCGCGGCACGAGTGTGCTGCAGACCGAGCAAAACGAGGGGCTGGCCTTCATTCAGGCGTTGAGCCCTGCCCAGCGCGGCAAGGCGATTCTCTACGACTCCATTCTGTCCACAGTGCTGCCGCCGGAGCGCGGCATAGGCTCGGACGGACGAGTCCAGGCGGCCGCGTTTCGCGACAACGTGCAACTGCCGTATGAGGGCATTGGATCAGTCGAGCTCACCGCTGGCCAGCGCGAGCAGTTGCTCCGACTTGCGACGCTGTATACCGGCAAGTTGCGACCAGGGCACGCGGAGCTCTGGCTCGAAACGGTCCGCGAGCACCTCGACGAGACCCACTTCATGTGGATGGGCGGCACCGCTGGGCAGGACGTGTTCTACTACCGCATCCACAGCCCGGTGATCCTGATCGAGTTCGACCACCAACCTGGCATCGCGTTCGACACCGACGAGCCGACGCGGGCGCACATTCACACGGTGGTGCGAACGCCGAATGGCAACGACTACGGGACGGACTATCTGCGCCAGCACCGTGCCCGCTTCGAGCACGTCAACGGCCAGCACGTGCTGAGACGCTAGCGGCGCGCCACAATCTGCATTCCATGCTTGATCTTCAACCCGCTACCAACACGCTCGCCGCTCTTGTCAACGGCGTGCGCGACGATCAGCTGAGCGCGCGTACCCCGTGCACCGAGTCAACGCTCGCCGACCTGCTCGACCACGTCGACGGCCTGGCGCAGGCTTTCACCGCGGCAGCGACCAAGGCACATGCCGAGAACAATCAGCCACCCCGGGCGGATGGCGCTCATCTCGGCGAGGGCTGGCGCGCGCGGATCGAGGAGCGTCTCGCGCGGCTGGCGAGCGCCTGGCAGTCGGAGTCCGCGTGGCAGGGCATGGACACGCGCGGGCGGCATCGACGTGCCAGGCGAGCTCGTGGGCGTGATCGCTATCAACGAGGTCATCGTTCACGGGTGGGACATCGCCCGGGCCAGCGGCCAATCGTTCACGGCCGACCCGCGGCTCGTGCAGGCCGCGTACGGCTTCGTCCAGGAGTCGGTCAGGCAAATCCTGCGGGATTGCCGGGCACGTTTGGCCCGCCTGTAACGGTGCCTGACGATGCGCCGCTGCTCGATCGTCTCATTGGGCTGACCGGGCGCAATCCGCCGTGGACGCCATCCGCCTGAGAGTCTTGGTGGCCCGTGGCGGCTAAAAAGCAGCCATGCCGCGCCTGACGTTTGGGATCGCGCTCGACTTCGGCTCACAGCTGCGGCCGCTGCACGCCCAATTGGAGCGACAATCGGCACTCCTGCAGGCCGCCGAAACGGCCGGATTCGAGATCGTCGCCGCCGGCGAGACCGCCACGCCCGGCAGCTTTCACCTGCCCAACGCGCTGCTGGTGCTGGCGGCGCTGACCCAACACACGCGATTGCGCCTGTGCACGGGCATTGCACTCTTGCCGGCCTGGCCGGTGAGAAAACTCGCGCTGGATGCGGCGGAGCTCGACCAGCTCTCAGGCGGTCGACTGATTCTCGGCGTTGGCCTGGGCAGCCGCGCACTGCAGAGCCACGCGGGCTGGCCGGCCCACGCGATTGGCCAAACCGCCGATGAAACGCTCGAAGCACTGCGCCTCCTCTGGTCGGGAGCGCAGGAGTACGCCGGCACGCACATCACTGCTCGCGGCACGTTGCCCGTGCTGCCGGTCAACACCGCACGCGTGCCAATCTGGGTCGGCGGTGCGATTCGCCGCTCCGCCCTTCGTGCCGCGAGGCTGGGCGACGGCTGGTACGGCGGAATCAACTTCAGACTGTCGCGCCTGCCCAGCCAGACGCAGACATATCGCGCAGCTCGTGGCGGCGCCAACGGCACGGTTGCCGTCAACCGCGTGGCGCTTGTCGCGGAGACGGACCGCGCCCTTGACGAGCTCGTGCAGCGGCACCTGGCCAGCACGCTACAGGTGTACGCGCAGCCGGGCGAATCGCTCCAGCAGGTGCTGGACGACGTCGGCCTGGTCGGCACCCCGAGCCAGGTCTCGGCGCTCCTCGAGCGCTACGCCGCGGAGGGTGTGAGTCATGTGTTCGCGCGCGTGAGCCAGGACGCCATGCCGCCCGAAGTCGCCCGCTCCACGATTGAGTTGTTCGGCCGGGAGGTGATTCCGAGGTTCACGTGAGGCGCGTCAGTTGAGCGTCGGCGCAGCGCCGTCAATGGACAACGGCATCTGCGGCCGACTAGACTCGGCGCGCATCCTCGCGTCGTCGCAGGACTACTACCTCAGACTGGGAGTTACCCCCGTGGCGCATCCCGCTCGCACTACTGGCCTTGCACTGCCAATGCGTCGTCGACGTTTTCTTCAAGCCTCGCTCGGCACGGCCGGGCTGTTGGCTGCCGCTGGCAACCTGGCGCTTCCGCCGCTCCTCGCCCGCGCGGCGGGCAAGCTCGAGATCTTCTCGTGGTGGACAGCCCCCGGTGAGGTCGAAGCGCTCGAAGCGCTGTATGGCGCGTTCAAGGCTTCCAACTCGGACGTCGAGATCGTCAATGCCGCGCTGGCGGGCGGCACGGGCGCCGGCGGCAACATGAAGGCCGTCCTGCAGACGCGCATGCTCGCTGGTCAGCCGCCCGACTCGTTCCAGGTCCACCTTGGCCACGAGCTGCTCGACAGCCATGTCAAAGCCGGTCGCATGGAGCCGATCGATTTCCTGTACGAAAGCGAGGGCTGGAACAGCACGATCCCCGATCAGCTCCTGTCGATCTCGCAGGCCGACGGACACCAGTGGGCGGTGCCGGTCAACATCCATCGCTCGAACGTGCTGTGGTTCAACGAGGGCATTCTGGCCAGCACCGGCGCGCCGCTGCCGACCACGTTCCATGACTTCTTCAATCTGGGCGAGACGCTGCGGGAGCAGGGCATTCCGCTGATCGCGATCGGCGAAAATCAGCCCGGCCACGCCGCGCACGTCTTCGAAAACGTGCTGCTCGGCGATCTTGGCGCCCAGGGCTACAAGGGTTTGTGGACTGGCGCCACACCGTGGTCCGACCCGGGCGTGACCCAGGCTCTGACTACCTTGGACACGCTGCTCGGTTTCGCCAACAGCGACTATCTGTCCGTGTCCTGGACGGACAGCACCGACCTGGTCATCGCGGGTCGCGCCTTCAGCGTGATCAACGGCGACTGGAACAACGGCTATCTCAAGAGCAAGAAGTTCACCGATTTCGGCTACAGCCCGACGCCGTCAACGGCTGGCGTCTACAACGCGCTGGCGGACTCGTTCGGGCTGCCCAAGAACGTCGTCGACCGAGACAACGCCATCGCCTGGCTTAAAATCGCGGGCTCGGTGCCTGGTCAGGACGCATTCAATCCACTGAAGGGTTCGATTCCGGCGCGCGTCGACGCTGGCCAGGGCGCCGGCTACGACTCATACCAGCGCACGGCGATGAGCGAGTTCAAGTCGAACATCATCGTGCCGAGCGTGGTGCACGGGTTCGCGGCGAAGGAAAGCTGGGTCACCGATTACGTGAACATCGTCAACACGTTCGCGGTCACCCGCGACGTCGCGGCGGCGCAGCAGGCGCTCGTGCAGGCCGCGCAGGTCGCCGGCTTCGGCTGAGTTTCGGTTTGCAGTCGGCGGTGGGGGGCGACGTTGTCGCCCCCCGTTCTGTTGTAGCGCCAGTCCGTCGGCGGAGCCGGCTGGCATGGCTGAAGTCAGATACGTTCTGGGCGTGCCTGGTGATCGCCCCGTCGGTGCTGGCCGTGCTGGTGTTCATCTACGCCTTCATCCTGTGGACCGGATTCATCTCGCTGGTCAACTGGAACGACATCACGCCGAATTACACGTGGGTCGGCCTGCAGAACTTCGGGCGGCTGTTTCAAACACCGAGGTTCCTCATCGATATTCGCAACACCGCGGTCTTCAGCGTCTTCTTCCTTACTCAATGCTTGGGCATCGGGCTGGTCCTGGCCATCTTGCTCGATCAGCGGATCAGGGGCGAAGCGTTCTTTCGCACGATCTACGTCCTGCCGTTTGCGATCTCAGCGATTGTCACAGGCGTGGCCTGGAAGTGGCTGATGAACCCCTCGGCGGGCCTCAACGACATCTTCGACGCGGTCGGTTTGGACTTTCTGCAAAACCGTTGGTACGCCGACCCGAACATCGGCATCATCGCGACGTCGATTGCAGCGGCCTGGCAGATGTCGGGCTACACCATGGCTCTATACCTGGCGGGCCTGCGTGGCATTCCGGGCGAGCTGCGTGATGCGGCCAGAATCGACGGCGCCAGCGGGGTTCAGTACTACCGCTTCATCGCGATCCCGCTGATCACGCCGGTCACGTTCACGGCCATGATCATTCTCGGCACGATCTCGCTGCGCCTGTTCGACCTGCCCGCGGCGATGACCGGCAGTGGCCCCGCGTTTGCGACCGACACGCCCGCGTTCTTCATGTTCCAGACCACGTTTCAGCAGTATCGGTACTCGCAAGGCGCGGCAATCGGCGTCATCATGCTCATTTTCGCCATCGGCCTGATTGTCCCGTACTTCTTGTCGGTCAAGGACGAGATCGAACGATGAGCCTGGCCATGCGCCACACCGGTCGGGTGGTGCTGTACGGCGTCCTGATCTTCTTCGCGGCGTACTACCTGCTGCCCGTGTACATGCTGGTGCTCACCGCGTTCAAACCGTTCGACAGAGTCTCGGTGGACCAGATGTGGAATCTTCCGACGTCGGTCTATCTGGAAAGTTGGACGCGCGCGTGGCCGTTGGTCGCGCCCAATTTCTGGAATAGCGTGTTGATCACCGTGCCCGCGGCATTGATCTCGTCGTTTATTGGCTCGCTCAACGGGTACGTGTTCGCTAAGTGGAAGTTCCGCTACTCGAACCTGATCTTCATGCTCATCCTATTTGGCATATTCTTGCCATATCAGGGCATCTTGATCCCGCTTGTTCAAGTACTGACGTTTGTCCATCTGTATGGCTCGATTCCCGGCTTGATCTTGGTACATTGCGTGTTCGGGATGCCGATTACGGCGCTGATTTTCCGCTCGTACTTCGTCACCATACCCCGCGACATGCTCGATGCCGGCCGAATCGATGGCGCTGGTTTCTTCGGCATCTACTGGTGGATCATGCTGCCTATCGCCGCGCCAGCGTTCGCCGTCGCACTGATCTGGCAATTTACCAACATCTGGAACGACTTCCTCCTCGGTGTCGTCGTGCTGAGTAATCCCTCACTCGCGCCGATGACGGTCGCCATCAACAACATCACGGGCACGTTCTCGATCGAATGGAACTTGCAGATGGCCGCCGCCATCCTGGCCGCCGCGCCGACGGTCCTGGTCTACCTGCTGCTCGGGCGGCTGTTCATGCGCGGCCTCCTGGCCGGTGCGCTGAAGGGCTAACCGCCGACTGCCGAGACTACAAGCACGAGTGCCACGCCGACGAACAGACTCATGATGAGCAAGAATTCCATCTCAACCTCCAACACCCGCCATAGCGGCCGCGTTCAACTTGGTTGCGTGCGACTGGTCCGCGCCGGCGCCGTCGGCGCGGGCGACCCCGGCGTATGAGCGCAGCTCATCGCGCACCAAGCGCGGCAGCAGGAACTGCTGGCGAACGGTACGCCGTGCCTGTGTGCCGATCGCGCCTGCCAGGCCTGGCTCGCGCACGAGTCGCATGACGAGTTCGGCCGAATCCCTGGCATTGCGTACAAGGAAACCGTTCCTGCCGTGCTCGAGTTGGACGGTGATGCCGCCGACGGGCGTGGCGATCACTGGCCGGCTCTTCCACATCGCTTCGCTCACGGTGAGGCCAAAACCCTCGCGCGTGGAGCGCTGCAGCACGACATCGGAGGCAGCCTGCAACGCGTTGATCTCGCGCGGTCCGACGAGGGTTGGGTCCGTGAAGAAGTGCACGTCAGGGTCGCGGCCAGCGTACTTGCGAATCTGGCGATAGATCTTCGGACCCTCAGGATCGTCCCTGGCGGCGAACACGCCAGCCATCGCGAGTTGAAGCTCGGGGACTTCGCGCTTGGCCAGGCGGTAGATGTCGATGACCTGCCATGGGTTCTTCCAGGGGTCGAAGCGCGACACCTGCGTCAGCAGCGGCCGGCTCGGGTCGATACCCAAGCGCATAAGGACACTCTGGGTCTGGCTCGCCGACAGCGGACGGTTCTTCGGCGCCAGTGGATCGATAGCGGGGTAGATGATGCGGACCTGCTTGCGAGACAGGGCCGGCAGTACGTACTGGGGCATGCTGAACAGAGCCTGGTCGTACCCACGCACCCACGGTGCAAGGTAGTCCCGTACGTGTGGATTTGCCGTCGAGCAATCAATGTGGCAGCGCCAGATGACGCCGCCGCGCAAAGGCACGAGGTCCCGTAGGGCGAGAGGTTGCGGGTCGTGGATGACCCACACGTCCGCGTGCACGCCAGCAATTTGCTGCGCAAGTTGCTCGAGGTAGCGGGTGTAGATGCGCTGGTGCCGAGACGTCAGCTCACCTGGTTGGCCCTGTAGCCAGTTGTGGAATTGCTTGGTCACGTTGAAGAAGCCCGTGTCGGGCGGCAGCGTGTACCAGGCTGCGTCCAATCCAAGGTCGCGGGTGATGGGCACTAGAGAGCGCAGAATTTCCGCCACGCCACCCCCGTCGGGAGTCGCGTTGACGTGTGCAACCCGCAAACCGCGCAAGGGCGCAGCCAGGGCTCGAATCTCGCGCAGCAGTGCCGGTTCGACGAAGCGCTCGTACGCTGCCAAGCGTCGGCGGCGGGTTCTGACTCGGTTCAACATCGAAGCAGGTGCCTCCTCTGGTTCTGCTTACTTATTTCGTCTACACGTACCAACGCATGTCGCGGGCCTGGGCCGGGCAGAGCAAGGCGCACATCGCCGAACAACATCGCGAACACGCGCGTACAGAAAGCCGAAGCAGGTGGCACATGGCCTGCATTTGCGCATACCTGAGACGTCGTGCAAGAACGGCTAGTACAGCAGGACGCGTCCGCCGAAGCACAATTTGGTGGCGCAGGACCTCATCTGACGAACGTCCTGCTTGTCGAGGACGACCCCGCGCTCGCAGCCATGTTGTCGGACGCGCTGGCGGCTAGAGGGTACCGTGTGTGGCACGCGACCGACGCCTCGGAAGTCGAGACACTGCTCGATCATTGCCGACCCGACCTCGTCATTGCCGACCTCATGCTCCCAGATCGGAACGGCCTGATTCTGTGCAGCGAACTGAAGGCACGTACGGCGGCGCCGGTCATCATCTGTAGCGCGACCAAGCGCAAAGACGACGCTGTGCTGTGTTTCAAGCTGGGTGCCGACGACTTCCTGGCGAAGCCGTTTTCGGTCGACGAGCTCGAAATCAGAATGCGGCGCGCTCTTGACCAGGTGGTGCAGAAGAATTCGACGCATGCGCCAGGCGTACAGCACATCGGCGAGCTCGCAATCGATCGCACGCGCTGCCAGGTCACACTCGGCCGGGGCGTTGTGCAACTTACTCCGACCGAGTTTCGCTTACTGTGCGAGCTCGCGAATCGACCCAGCCAAGTGCTGTCTCGGAGAGAGCTCGTCGAGAGCGTCTGGGGGTTTCACGATGCTGCCGTCGTGCGTTCGTTGGACGTGCACATGCGTCGTCTGCGGGCAAAGCTAGATCCTGGTGGAGCTCAGGCGCCGCGGGTGGCCACGCGCCGCGGGTTCGGGTATCAGCTCGTGGAATCTCCTGGTTCCGCTACAGCCCGTTAGCTGGCTGCGTCAGCGCGCGGCGTTTTACGAATTTGGGCAGCACCACGGTGAACGTGGCGCCGCAATCCGGGTTGTTCTCCGCCCAGATTCGTCCGTTGTGGGCCTCGACGATCTCGTGCGCGATGCTCAGACCCAGCCCAGCTCCAGGCGGGCCTGGCTCCGTGCCAGGGCCATGCAGCCGCACGCGTGGCTCGAACACAGCCTGCAGGGAGTGGCTCGGAATACCTGGTCCGTAGTCGCGAATACTGAAGCACGCCTCGCCGCGCTGGGCCCACAATCGCACACAGATCTCACCGTCAGGCGCATACGCGAGCGCGTTGTTGAGCAGGTTCGCGTACACCTGTGCCACACGCTCACGATCGCACGTCACCCACAGCCGCTCAGGCGATTGCAGACCGATCGAATGCCGCGCCGAGCGTGCCATGGCGACATCGATCTGCTCGCGCGCAAGATCGACCAGGTCGCACCTCCGAGTTCGTATCGAAAAGCGCGTTGGAGGCGTGTCACGATGGCTCACCAGATCCTGGACCAGGCGTGCCATGCGGCCGGTTTCGGCCAAGATGACGTCTTTGGCGCGCTCGCGCAGAGCGGGCGCTACGTTTGGACGCGCCAGCAGTTCGGCGTAGCCGCGCAGCGTCGTCAATGGTGAGCCGAGGTCGTGCGCGATCATCGAGATCAGCTCATCGCGGCGACTTCGCGCTGTCTGGAGCTCGGCGCTAGTCCTTTCGAGCTCGGCGCGCGTCAGCGCTTCGCGCTCATACAGCTCGCGATACTCGAGCGTACGATCCTCGTACCAGGTCTCGAGCTTCTTGCGCTCGTGTTCCAGGCTCTGTCGCTGTCGGGCGACCTTGCGACTGAGTTGGTGGCGCTCGATCGCACGGCGCAAGGAGCGGACGAAGTACTCGCGATCGATCGGCTTCTGAACGTAATCGTGCGCACCGCCGCGCAACGCCTGGACCGCAAGCTCGTGCTCGCCGTGCCCGGTGATCAGCAGCGTCGGCGTCTCGGGCCGCACTTCGCGGATGCGGCCCAGCAGCTCGAGACCGTCCATACCAGGCATCTTGATATCGGCGACGATCGCGTCGAAGTCACAGGCTGATACGCGGTCCAGCGCGCTGAACGCGGAATCGGCGGTCTCCACTCGCAGGCCGCGCACCCGCAGCTGCAGGGCTTCGGAGAGCGCCTCGAGCAAAGCTGGATCATCATCCACGATCAGGACCCGGGCGTCTTTCATCCCGCGTCCCCAGGCGCTTCGCGCTCCGACGCGAGTGGAAGCTGGACAACGAAGGCGGCGCCCCGACCAGCCGTGTTGTCGATTGAAATTGTGCCCTCGTGATCGCGCACGATGCCGTACGCGATCGACAAACCCAGACCTGTCCCGGCGCCCACGTCTTTGGTTGTGAAGAACGGGTCGAACACGCGCTGCTCGAGACCCGGCGGGATGCCGGGTCCGGTGTCCTCGAAGACGAGTCGCACACTGTGCCGATCGCAACGGCTGCTGATTCTGATCAGTTTGTGTCGCGACTCAGCGACCGCATCACGCGCGTTTGTAAACAGATTCAAGAAGACTTGCTCGAGTTGAATCGCATTGCCCAGAACGATCGGGTCCTCGCTGCACAGGCCCAGGTGGACGTCGATCGTGCGCAAGCGCAGCTGTTCCTGAAGCAAGGCTAAGGCCTGCACAACAATCGCGTTCACACGTACATGCTCGCGGCTTACTGGAGCGACACGTCCGAACGTGCGTAAGTGAGAAATGATCTGGCTTGCCTTGTGGACCTGCTCCATGGCACTGCTCAGATCGCGCAGCATGCGCTCTCGATCGAACGTACCGAGCTCGATGAGATCCGTGACGTTGCCGATGAACAGCCCGATATTGTTGAGTGGATTGTTGAGCTCGTGCGCCACGCCCGTGGTGAGCTCGCCCAGTGTTGCGAGCTTGGCCGCTTGTACCAGTTGCTCCTGCTTTTCCCGCAGTTCTTGTTCGCTGCGTTGAATCTCGGCGGTCGTCTCCTGCAGGTCGCCCATGATGTGGATCATGGCTTTACGGCCCGCCTCGAGCCGCGTGGTCTGCTGCATCAGCCTGCGCCGGTCCTGCTCGTAGTCGCCCAGAATGTGCAGCATTGCCTTGCGTTGATTAGCCAGGCGCTTATTCGCCTCGTTGACATCCTTGATGAGATGGAGCAAGGCGGTGCGGCGCCGTTCGCCCTCATGGATGCGCACTTCCATCGCATCCATCTGCTCGCGGAGACGCGCATATTCAACTTCGAGATCGGATAAAGCGATCAAGCTTGGCCTAGTTCGGCCTTCAAGGCCGTCATTTCACGTTTCAGTTTCTCTACTTCCTTTTCGAGCGCAATCATCTTCAGCTCGCGCCCGACGACGACTTCTTCGAACTTCTCCAGATCCAATATTTTTTCCTGGAGCTCGGCTTTCGAGTCCTGCAGGTCGCGCACCACGGTCTCGTACGCGCGCATATCGCGCAGAATTCCGATGGCGCCAATGACGTCACCGTGCGAATCGCGCAGCGCCGAAGCATTCAATGTTGTCGGAATGACCTCGCCACTGGCACTACGCGGGTGCAGCAGCGCGTTGCGTGTGACGCCGCGCTCAACTACCTCGCGCAATGCGGCAGTAAACTCACGTAACTCTTCTGGACTGATAAAGCGTGACAGCGACTGCTCGAGTAGCTCGTCTGGACGGAACCCGAGTAGCTCCGAGACGGCATCGTTGGCCTGGAGAATCTTGCCCTCGAGGTCCGAGACGAACACTGGATCGGGTGCGTTCTTGATCAGGCTTTCCGCGTAGGCACGTGCCTTGTCCAGTTCACGCATATCACGAAGAATGCCGATGGCGCCGATCACCTGACCCGACGCGGGATCCCGCAGCGCGGACGCATTCAAAGTAGTGGGTATTACCTCGCCGCTGGCACTGCGCGGATGAAGCACCGCATTGCGGGTAACACCGTGTTCGACGACGGCGCGCAATGCGAGCGTGAACTCGCGTGTTTCCTGGCGGCTGATGAACCGTGACAACGATTGCTCGAGCAACTCGTCCGGCCTGAAGCCGAGCAGCTGTGATACGGCGTCGTTGGCCTGCAGGATCTTGCCTTCCAGGTCCGAGACGAACACCGGATCGGGCGCGTTGGCAATGATGATCTCGGCATCCAGCGAGCCGTTGGCTTGGCCGCGCTGAGCGCGCGCAGCACGCTGTCGTGCGGGCGCCCTGAATGTCCTGACCATCGACGCGGGCCTCCGGGCTGGGAAGTGGCCGTTCCCACGGGCGCGGGCATGCGGAACGCAGGAAGGTTCCCGAGGCCATTTGCAGTTGCCGTACCAAGATGTGGCAAGGCGGCGGCATCATCGGTGTATGATCCGCAGATCCCGCACCAGCGTGGGCCGTCGCGCACGCGCGAATCCTCACAGTAAGCAGAATCGAAGCGTAAGAAACGCGTACGGCCACCCGTCAGCGAGAGGGCCTTATGCCAGGAATGGCATGCGCCGTGCCGGGCTTCGAGTGTGGAACAAGGTATTGCTGCGCGCTGCGTACATGCGATTCATGAGGAGTCGACGATGGAAGCTGCGACCAGCACGGCAGTGAGTGTGCCGCGTGGTCGACCCGTCGAGGTCGCCGTGCTGGACGGGGATCGCTTCGTCGTCGCGGACGACGTGGGCGACATCGTGCCCCGATCGACCCATGGGTTGTACGCAGCCGACACACGGTTCTTGTCGATGTGTGCCCTGCAGGTAAACGGCCAACGTTTGATCCCGTTGTCGGCACGCTCAATCCGGCGCAACGCGGCACGGTTCTATGCAACGAACGCTCCAGGACATGCGCTGCATCAGGGCGCCCTTAGCCTGATGCGCGAACAGCGCATCGATGGCAGCCTGTACGACGAGCTACTGCTTACCAATCACACGCCTGAAGACCTGAGCGTCGTCCTCACGCTCACGTGCGCCGCTGACTTCCTCGATCTGTTCGAGGTGCGTTCGCGGGACAGCCAGCCCGTCCAGATGGACTGCACCCACGCCTGGGCCGATAACCGACTGGTGTTCACGTGCACCCAGGACGGAGTCGGCTCGAACACGGAACTGGCTTTCTCGGTCATGCCGCAACGCAGAGGTTCCTCGGCGCGCTTCGCGCTTCAACTTCAGTCCCAGGAAAGCTGGCAGCTCGAGGTCAAGATCACGCCTAGCGCTGACATCCGCGCAGCACGGGTGCCCGATCGAGTGGGCACGCTGGCGCATGCGCAGGAGCCGCTGTGGCACGCGCCGAGGCTCGACACACCCGATGCGACGCTGCAGATGGCGTATGAACAGGCCATCCGCGACTTGCACAGTCTGGAGATGGTCTCCGAGGCGGGTCATCGCTTGCTCGCGGCAGGCCTGCCGTGGTTCGTGGCCCTGTTTGGCCGCGACATGCTGCTGACCGCCTACGAGACACTGCTGTTAGGCCCAGATCTATCGGTCGAGGTGCTCGAGGCACTTGCGGCGTTCCAATCAACGGAGATAGATGATTTCCGAGACGCAGAACCCGGCAAGATCCCACACGAAGTACGCACAGGGCGTCTGGCGGGCTTCAAACGCCGAGCAGGCGACGTGCCAGCCTCGTATCCCGCCGCAAATGCACCCCAGGCCTGGGCGGCTGGCGCCGTGGTGATGGGCTTGCGCACGCTGCTGGGCATCTAACCTTATGCCGAGCAGATCACTTCCGCGTCGCTGCCCGGGGCTCCGCTGTGTCGCCTATCAGGCCTGACCCATCGCGGACGGAACATACGCCTGCGGTCGACTAGCACCAAACGCTGACAGGAACCGCAAGAAAGCCGAAACGCGGAGCCTGGCGCGGACGCGTCGGCATGCCGCTTGCCTCCTTACGTTTACAGGCCCGCATATGGCGAGCCTGCATCATTCACTTCCGCGAGGAGGACGAGCACATGCATATCGCCCAAGTCGCACCACCTTTTGAGAGCGTTCCGCCCGCGCGCTATGGCGGCACCGAGCGAGTGGTCAGCACATTGACCGAAGAGCTCGTGCGTCTTGGCCACGACGTGACGCTCTTCGCGTCCGGCGATTCACAAACTACCGCGCGGCTGGTGCCCGTCGTCGACGGCGCGTTGTGGCATGCCGAGCCGCCGTACCGCGATCTTGTGGCCTTCTCGGCAGCCACGCTGGGCAAACTGGCGCGCGAGTTGGGCCGTTTCGACGTTGTTCACAATCATCTCGATTACCTCGCGTACCCACTGGCGCGCCTTGCACCGTGCCCGGTGATCACCACCCTTCACGGGCGGCTCGATCTGCCTGAGCTGGGACACGTATACCGAGAGTTCGCCGACGTACCGCTGGTTTCGATTAGCGACGCGCAACGCCAGCCCGCCGCATGGGCCAACTGGATCGACACCATCTATCACGGCATTCCGCTCGATGACTTCACGTTCAACCCGCGGCCAGGCCGCTATCTGGCATTCCTGGGCCGAATTTCGCCCGAGAAAGGCCTGGATACCGCCATTCGTGTTGCCCGCCGGGCAGGGCTCCCGATCCGCATCGGTGCGCGCAAGCCCCTCCGCCTGAAGGGCGACCCGAACGTCGAAGCCGATTGGCGCCACTATCAAGAGGACGTCAAGCCGCTGCTCGAACGCGGACACGCCCGGATGGTCGGCGAGGTCGCTGGTGCGCAGAAAGACCGGTTCCTGCGTAATGCCGCAGCCTTGCTGTTTCCCATCCGCTGGCGGGAGCCGTTTGGACTGGTCATGGCCGAAGCGCTGGCCTGCGGCACGCCGGTAATCGCGCTGCGCGATGGCAGTGTGCCCGAGGTGATCGAGGATGGCGTGACCGGATTCATCTGTAAGAACGAGGACGAGATGGTGGCCGCCGTCGGGCGAGTGGGCGAGCTCGACCGCGCGCACTGCCGAGCCGAAGCCGAGCGGCGCTTCTCGCCGGTGGCCATGGCCGCGGCGTACGAGCGCCTCTACCACCGGCTGATGCGCAGGCGCCGCGGCGGTCGACAGGTTCCTCGCTCTCACCACTGAGGTGGACGGCCAGGCGCGCCGAAACCGTCGCAGCATGGGCTGCCGATCGATGGCTGGTACCTATGGCAGCGCGCCCGAGGCGCGTGCGGTGCGCACGCTGTCGTACGCGGCTCGAGGTGAGCCATCGGGATTGGTGATTGCCCACCAATACTCCTCGCGACCCTGGTCCCAGTTTGGGTCGGCCAACGTCCACAGCACCATAACGCCGATCCACGGGCTCCACTGGGCGCGTGCGAACTTGAAGGCGGCGACTATATTATCGGCTTTCTTCTGCTCACTCACGGCGAACCAGGCGTAGGCGGGGTGGACCACGTCCGCGGTCCATCCCCACTCCAGGAGCCAGATCTGCTTGGCAACGTCTCCGTGATCGACCATGATCTGGCGCAGTTGCTCGACACGCCGGAAATAGAAGCTCGGATGTGGGAAGTCCTTGAGTGCGCCGAACGGCGCTGCCACCTCCGGCGCCTGAGCGTTGGCATTCACGCCGAGCGCATCAAAATTGCCACTCAGCCCGGCGCGATACATCCATTTCAAATAGTCGAGATCATCGGCGGAGTGTGCGTCCGTGACACCAGTGGGTGACAGGCCCGCACTGAGTACCAGACTGTTCGGGTCGGCGGCATGCGCAGCCAGGTAAGCGCCGCCAAGCAAGCGCACGTAGTCCGCCGCCGAATCTGGGCTGATCGGCTGATTGCCCCACTCGCGGTCGAGGTTCGGCTCGTTCCAGACCTGGATAGCGTGGACGCGACCAATGGTCGACGACGTGCGATAGCGCGCCACGAACGCCGACACGAAGTCCCAGTAGTCCTGATAAGTGTCGGGTGGCCCGTTGTGGGCACGGTCCGCGCGCGCCCAGTACGGCTCGAAATCAAGGCGGGCAATCGTGCGCACGCCGGCCGCGGCACTCGCACGGACGATTCGGTCGGATTCGCTCCAATCGAACTGGCCCTTGCCTGCGCCCTCGATCTCTCGCCATTGGAAGAGGCTCTTCTGCCAGCGGAACCCCGCGTCAGTTGCCAGCCGCAGGTCGCGTTGCGTGGTCGACGGATGGCCCCACACGAACATGTGGACGCCGTAATCAGGGCTCCCGAGCGGGCCCGGTGGCGGGGTGGGCTCAGGCGGTCTGACGGTCGTCGGTGTAGGGACCGCCGGGGCAGGCGTGCACGCGAATGCGAGCGTCGCAACGAGCATGACAACAGCGACCAGTCGCCGACGCACCGAAGACTTCATCACTTCTGGCGCGACCCAGGATAGCGCGGCTGCAACGCTCAGCGGCAGGTCAGTCGCAACGTTCGACCGCGCCACGGCAGCACGGCCGGGAGGATGTACTCTACCGATCTGCCTACGAGCCGCTCTACCAACGCGATGAGGAAGCAACTACTGTGACGACGCAACGCAACCTGCGCGCACGCATCGTCGCCGGCGACGAACTGGTCGCGCTGCGCGGGGACATTTCGTGGAGCAAAGACCAACTGGCGACCATCTTTGAAAGCGGCCAGTACGACCTGATCTGGCTTGATGCCCAGCACTCGCCGTACAGCGATCATCTGTTGGTCAGCTTCACCGGCTCGGCAGAGGAACTGGGCATCCCCGTGCAACTACGCATCCCGCATACCCGCGACGCCCACAAGGTCGGCCGCTTCTTTGACCTGGGCGTCGCCGGCGCGTTGGTGCCCGAGGTGATGGAGGCGTCAACCGTGCAGGACGCCCTCGATTTCGCCTACTACGGGCCGCTCGGACGGCGGAGCTGGGGCGGCGCCAACAGACTCGGCCTGCGCACCCGCGCCGCGCCAACTGCGCGGCGCGAGTACGCTGCGTGGTGGAACGAGACGGTCCTACTCAGTATCCAGATCGAATCGGTCGAGGCTGTGACGAACATCGCCCGCCTGGTCCGGACGGGTATCACCCACGTGACCTGGGGCCCGAATGACCTCGAGTTCTCGCTCGACCTCCATCCGCAATGTCCGCTTAGGACAGTCGAAGCGTGCATGCAGAACGTGGCCTCTCAGCTCGAAGGCAGCGGCATTCGGATTGCGATGGGGACCGCGACCACGCCAGCCGAGCGGCAGAAGTATCGCGATCTCGGGGTGACCATCTTCATGGCTGCCCCGTGACCGCTCCTTGTTAGCTTGCGCACCCTGTCCGGTGTGTCGAGGAACCGGTACAAACGGTGCTGCTTCGCACCCCCATAAACTCGGGCGTGAGGTAATCCACCACCCCATCGATGGTTCCAAGTCCGTCGAGTGCAGCATGCACCGCATCCCATTCGCGCACTCCGGCACCTTGACTAAACCCGAGCGCCCGGCGCAACGCCGACCAGAAGTGCTCGGATGTCGCGACAACCGGTCCCTGCACGGCAATATTGCGCGTTGCAATCTGGCCACTGAAGAACTCCAGATACCGTGCCAGCTTGCGCAAGTACATCGGGTCTCAACGCTTCAGCGCTTCGTACTCCGCCTCGCCGTCGTCGCCTGCCAGGCGGCCGCGGTGTCATAGGGTGCCACCCGCGTTCGCCCGTAGGCAACGATCGCCGCGAGAAGTCCAACGACCGCGGGTAGCAACGCCAGGGCCAGCGCATCAGGCGGGGTAAACATCACCGCGCCGACCATGAGCAGCACCAGTCCGCGAGCCGCCAGCGGCGTCAGGTTTGGTCGAATATGCAACAGGCCAGGCAGCACCAGCCCGAGCGCGCCCAGCACCTCGCAGACGCCGATGAAGCGAATGAACACATCGGGCAGCGCGAACGCCAGCGGCATCTCTTCGATCGGCGTGATGAGTTTGAAGGCGCCCGAGAAGGCAAAGAGCGCTGCTAGCAAGATCTGGACGATCCACAACCCTACTACGACAATGGACGCAGTCGCTGGCCGATTCATGGACGTTACCGAGTGCATCATTTCCTCCTTCGTCGCAGCCCCCGCGTCGATCGATTGGCCCCGCGGGTTCGTGCACGTCCATCATTGCCTCGGTGCAAGACGCGAACTGCGCACCGAGTGCGCCAAAGATGCGCAAATCTGAGCCGGTGCTCGCCGAATGGCGAGCCGGGCTCCGGCGCTAGAAGACGAGGTGGCTCGGGGCTGGCCGGGTGGCGGCCTGGGCGGCTTGCTCGGTTTGAATCACATGCAGGACCGCATTAATCAGCGCAAGATGGGTGAATCCCTGTGGGAAGTTGCCGAAGTGCCGGCCTGTGGAGGGGTCAATCTCTTCGCCGTACAGTTCGAGCGGGCTGGCGAGCGACAGTAGCTTCTCACAGAGCTCGCGGGCGCGGCGGTGCTCGCCAATCTCCGACAGCGCTGAGACAAGCCAGAACGAACAGATCGTAAACGTGCCTTCATCTTCGCTGAATCCGTCATCTGTCTCGTCCACGCGATAGCGCCGCACGAGCCCGTCGACGGTGAGCTCGTCGGCGATGGTGAGCACCGTGGCTCGAATGCGCGGATCATCGGCTGGCAGAAAGCGCACCAGCGGCATCAGCAGCAAGGACGCATCGAGCGCGGTTCCGCCGTAGTACTGCACGAACACGCCACGCCGGTCGACACCGTGCTTGCAGATATCGGCGTGGATCTCGTCCGCCGCCGCCTGCCAGCGCCTGGCGATTTCCCATTCCTCGCGCAGCCGTGCGAGTCGAGCACCCCGGTCGGCGGCGACCCAGCACAACAGCTTCGACGACGTGAAGTGCTTTGGCTCGCCGCGCACTTCCCACATGCCGCAGTCTGGCTCTCGCCAGTGCTGGAGGGCCTGCTCGACCTGCCGCTGCAAGATCGGCCAGATTCGCTCCGCGAAGTGATCGCGCGTCTTTGTGTACAGGAACACGGACTCGATGAACGAGCCCCACACATCGTGCTGCCGCTGGTGGTATGCGTTATTGCCGATGCGCACCGGGCGCGCGCCCTGGTAGCCGCTGAGATGGTCGAGCTCGCGTTCGGTGAGGTCGCGCTCGCCGCCAATCCCGTACACGATCTGCAGCTCCTGGTCTCGCTCGGCAACGTCGGCAATGAAATAGAAGTAGTCGTTCGCTTCCCAGTCGAAGCCCAGCGAGTACAGCGCCCAGAGGGTCAGCGAGGCATCACGGATCCAACTGTAGCGATAGTCCCAATTGCGCTGGCCCCTGGGCGACTCCGGCAGCGACGTCGTTGGCGCAGCGACGACGGCGCCGGTCTTCGCGTAGGTCAGACCCTTGAGCGTAAGTGCGCTGCGCTGCAAATAGCTGCGCCAGCGGTGGTCGGGGAAGTTGCCGCGGGCAAGCCAGTGCTGCCAGTGGTGCGCAGTCCAGACCAGCCGCTTGTAGCCTTCGTCAGGCGTAAGGGGCGGCACGCCATCGCTCCACGACAACGCGCAGAAACGAGTCTCGCCTTCCCTGATCAAGGCTCGTGCCGCCGCCCGCGGTCCCTCGAACCCGAGCCGAAGATCGGTGGTGAGCGTGACCTCGAGGTCGAGGCCGTCCACCCTGGCCACCCCCTGGTTGTAGCCACGATCGGTATACCGCCAGGTGGGTCGCTTGCGGCCGTAGTCGAACGCTGGCTCACAGTCCAGGGTTAGTTGAACCTCACCGTTGACGCAACGGACGATTCGGAAAAGCACGTGTTGGGTGTCGTAATCAGTGGGTGCACGGCGATGGTCAGTGGCGACCTCGCGATCGTGGTGCCAGGGCCCCATGAGTAGGACGTCGCGGATGATCATCCAGCCGCCGCCGGGCGTGCCCCAGCTCGTCTCCAGGACCATCGTGCCCGGTAGATAGCGTCGCGCCGCCGGCACCATCACGTCGGACGGGCCGAACCGGAAGCCGCCTGCGCCGCGGTCGAGGACGGCGCCGAAGATGCTGGACGCATCCATGCGCGGCAAGCACATCCATTCGACGTTGCCGCTGGGTGCGACCAGCGCTGTAACGTCGCAGTCGGAGAGAAATGCGTAGTCCGAAATCGGCGGGAACGGTGACAGACCCGCGCTGTCGGCGGTCTCGACCGCATATACGTCCGGCTGCCACGGCGTCGTGGTCCGACCGTTGGACTGAGTCTTTGTGCTCACAGAGTGCCCACCCACAGGTGTAGCACGCCCGTGAGGTCAACCGCAGTCGCTGCTGAAACTCCGCCGGCGTGGTCGGTGTCGGCTACAGGCCGCTGGGGCGAGACCGGGGTCGACGAACACGTGACCGCGATTGCGACCTTCGGCGGTGCCCGAACGGCGGAATGGTGTACATCGTGGCAGGCTGGTCCGCTACACATGAGTGAGGTGCTCGGCAGGGCGGGCCGACTGCGCATTCAGAATGCGTGGGGCGACGGCCCGAACACTGCCACCGCGCTGGAGATCACCGATGCGCAACGGAACACGGAGGTCGAGGAGTTCCCACCGACCGACCAGTTCTGGCTGCAGCTGCAGCATCTGCAGGACTGCCTCGACAACGGCACGCCACATCGCATTCCGCCGGCCGACAGCATCACCCAGATGCGCGTCATAGACGCCGCCGTCTACGCGTCCCTCAAAACAGGTCAGCCCGCCCAGCTCGCGCGACTGACCGATCGCGTCGACGCCTACGCTGTAGAAGTGCCCTGGTCCCACCAGAGCCCCATGCGCGCGGTTGTCCCGCCGTCCACGTAGAGCACCTGGCCCGTAATGAAGTCTGCTGCATCGGACACCAGAAAGGCGACCGTTGGTGCGACGTCGGGCGGACGGCCCACGCGTCCCCAGGGGACCATACTGCCACCTAGCTCACTCGTGTAGGCGGGGATGTCGAAATAGCGCGGCACCTCGATCAGTCCGGGGCCCACGGCGTTCACCCGGATGTGCAGCGGAGCGAGCTCGATCGACAGCTCCCGCGTGAAGGCGATGATGGCGCCTTTGGTTGCCGCGTACGCCGCGTGGCGCGGGAACCCAGCGAAGCCGTGGACCGACGTCACGTTCACGATGGCGCCTCGGCCACGACGCTGCATGTGGCTTACCGCCCGCTGTGCGCAAAAGAAGTAGCCACGCATATTGAGGTTGAAAACCTCGTCGTAGATCGCCGGCGTGGTTTCGCCGAAATCAAGTGTGCGGGTGACGCCGGCATTGTTGACCAGGATGTCGAGCCCGCCCAGTGCGTCGGCGGCCGCGTCGACGAGGTGCAGCGCCTCGTCGACCTGCCCAAGGTCAGCCTGGAATGCGCGCGTGCGCCGACCAAACTGGCTGATCTGCGCACTGGTATCGTCCGCACCGGCGGCGCTATGCGCGTAATGGATCGCCACATCGGCTCCCTGGCGGGCGAGCTCGATGGCGATGGCCTGGCCGATGCCCATGCCCGCGCCAGTCACCAGGGCAGTGCGCCGGGCAAGGGGTGTGTCCATGTGTCTGCCCAGGATAGAGCGCCGAACGCATGGCTTGCGTGATGCGACCTACGGAAGCGCGCGCTCACGACGGTAGCCGCCTGACCCGGAGCGTCAACCGCGGCCGTACGGTAGCTCAACCTGGCGTATATGGTCATCGAGCACTCTCTCGGCCCGGCGCGCGTTGGATCGGAGGGAACAGTTCCCCCTGTTCCCGACGAGACCCCCGCCGGCCCGAGCCCCGCAGCTCGGGGGCCGGTGCGCGCGCTGGGTGTCCCCCACCCAGCCGCGGCCGGCCGATCGATCTCGTATCCGAGTCGGGGTTCAGTCGGCGCGTGGACCAGGCGTCTCGCAGCAACGTCGAAGTGCTGCACCAGACCCTGTTTTGCACCGCGTCCGGCTGCAGCACTTCGAAGTATGGCAATTCGGCCGCAGTCGCGCCCAGCCTACCGCGCGATCAGGTAGTCGGCACAGCCTGCAGGTCTTCGTAGAACAGCAGGTCGGCCAACTCGGCGCCGTGCTGCTCGAGAGTCAACCCGACCAGGGCGTTCCGCCTCCGTTCCGCCGAGCCGTCCAGCGTGGGGCGATACACCTGATGACCTGCCTCTTCCAGACGCTCTGCAACCGGTTTCCAGATCCAGCCACCCTGATACGAGCCGTGCACCAACACGTACGTGGTCATGCGCGATGCGCGACCCGTGGCTGCGTAATGCGGATCAGCACGCGGTTTTCGTCTCCGTGTGAGCCGTGGTCGCCACTCGAGGACATCTCAAATGCTCAGGTCGATGACCGTG
>Ga0137375_10000805_pt1 | contig 35050 bp, 41 predicted proteins | sample SagtaG_24_FD_104936 | JGI IMG/M metagenome (GOLD analysis project Ga0137375, IMG submission 104936) | Vadose zone soil microbial communities from Sagehorn Ranch, Mendocino, California, USA - Sage1_R_113_16 metaG | ecosystem: Environmental > Terrestrial > Soil > Vadose zone | place: USA... | reverse complement strand
TCCAGACCATCAACCAGCGTCTCGGCTACATGGTGCGCGGCGGCGATCCCGACGCGATTGATTCGATCGTGCCCATGGCCTACGGCAATCTTGCCCTCGATCTTATCTTGCATGGCCGCCACGGCCGCCTCGTCGTCCTGAAGAATGGGCGCTATGACAATATGCCGATTGAAGCGGTGACCAGCAGCAAGAAAACGGTTAACGTGGACAAGTACTATAACAAGGAGCGGCTGCGTCCGCTTTACACCGATTTCGAGATGCAGCCGCTATTCATCATGGCGAGTGATTAGGAAAGGCAGCGCCGGGCCGTCTCCCGGAGGCCAAAGGCCAAAGATCAGCCGCCAGATCAGAGGCAAACGCTTAACTTCGAATTCCGAAGATTGTTGACTCATGTGCTCCCGCTCACTTCGACCCACCTCAGGCGGGTTTGCCCATCCATGCCTGCCACGACGTAGCCTCGGCGGAGGTGGGTCACTCGCGTCCCCGCGGCTCGATTCGCCCGCCGGGGCGAGGATCAAGCCGCAGTCAGCGACAGCGGCTACAGTTTCTGCAGGCGACAAGCCTGCCACTACAGCGCTCTCGCTGATGCATTGTAAGCGGCTTATGATGTACCGCTGATGGTGGGTCGCTGATTGTTAAGAGTTCCGCAGTCAGCCGGAGAGATTAGAGAATTTCTTTTCCCGTCGGAGTTTGGTTTGCGGTTAGGAATGTCTTCACCAGTTCGCCTTCGCCGCAAACAATCATTCCCGGAAAACGTTTGAACCATCTTTGGTTCGGCACTTCCGGTTCGCTGTCGAGCCATTCAGCCAACAAGCCCAGTTGGTCCGCCGAGATCTCACGCGTTTGAATACGATCGAGAAGATGGTGCAACAATGCAGGCGGAAGGTTCCGCCGTCGAACCTTAGGCATCTCGGCGTTGCCCGTAAAATCCGCGAGTTATAATCTCGCGAATTCTTGCCGCCTCGAGCTCATCAGAGGTATTAACCATTCGTTCTGCCAATCCAGAGAATTCGGTCCCGCTGAGCTTGCGCTCCGCGTCGAGCTGATAGGCAAAACGAATGACACCCAGCTGCTCTTTAGGATCAAGTCGCTTAATCTCCTCAATAATCTGACTGGCGGTCATGGCTCAAAACCTATTCCAAACCAAGTTTGCGATCAATCCAACAAGACCATCCGGTTATTTGATTTTCGCGAGAATGCCTTCCATCTCTTCCCTGCGGAAGGCGCGCATTGTGTGGGTCTTGACGCTTCCCATTGAACTAACTTTAAGGGCGAAAGCAGTCATGGTCTCATCATTGGGCGCTTCGAGCAGTACCACCACGTCGTAGGCGCCCATCGTCCAGAATTCCTCAATGATCTTCATGCCCATTTTCTCGGCCTCAGCCACGGCGGCCTCGCCTCGTTTGATGGTGTCCTTGACGTTGCGGATGCCTTGATCGGTAAACTGAATAAGACTGATATACGTGGCCATAGTGCTTGCTCCTTTGTGAGGTTTTCCGGAAAGGTTATTGCAGGTTTGCGTGTGCGCAAAAAATAGGGATGGAAAATCGGATCGCGTCCAAACATTTAGCGGCTACGCCGCTCGTCATTCGTTATTGGTTGTTGGCTATTTGCGAATTGGTAAAGATAGATGGACCCCAATGAATCATAGATGAAAGGTTTCCTTTACATCGCGTCACTGTTGCTTTCGGCGCCTAACCTGATTGCCGGCACGGCGTCTCTTCTTCTCAAGCATACTTTCGCCACTCGTAATCCGCTCCAGATCGTGACTGATTTTCTTTTCCAGGTAGTTTGGGGTCTGCCCCTGGCCGCGGGTCTCTTTCTTGTTCTGCTCGTGCTCGGGATTGTCGCCCGGACCCGGACCTATGCGGCGCTGTTCGCTTTTGTTTTGAACATTACCGCGCTGGGCTTCGTGCTCCATGTGTTTGGGCTGCCGCACGACTTTGACGAAGCCGTTTTTTTTCTCCCGCTTCTTCTGGCCCTGATCGGATTCGCGTGGGTCGGTTACGGAGTTTTTGCGCCTGTCGCGACGAGAGAGAAGCCGATTACGTGAGGCGTTGAAGCGTTGCCTCCTTCGGTCGCTGCGGCGACCTACGGCGCGCCAGGGAAGCGTTGAAGCGCGGTGGGCGCACGGGCCATCTTTGCAAGCAGGCGGGTGTCGCGCGGGCGCTTGGAATTGCCGCAGTCACCGCCAGCGGCTACAACTTTTTCGCGAGGAAACAGCCGCCCCCACAGTCACTCGATCTCATGCATCGTAAGCGGCTTATGATGCGGGCGGTGACGCCATCTGACTGAAGCCGCGCTCAACCATACGCGGTTAGAGTGCTAGAGAAGGGCCCCAGTCAACCGCTTTCGCTCAAGCTACAGCGTGACAAGACGACAGCGGCTACAGCAAGATTCGCAGGCGACCTACCTTCGCTAAAGCTTCGGCATGGCAGGCACGCCCGCCACTACAGTGCTCGCGCGCTCATGCATCGTAAGCGGCTTATGATAGATTCAGCGAGCAGATGGAACTGATCGTGCGGAAAGGGCTGCTCTCGTAGCGGCGCGCATTAGTTGAATCACTCTTCCGAATCGAATAAGCTCTGATTGTGAGTCTTGCCGAAATCAAAGATGCCGTGAAGGAACTCTCACCGGGAGAATTAGCCGAGCTGGCGGAATTCATTCGGAAGCGGGACGAGGCCGCATGGGATCGTCAAATCGATGCAGATTTTGCAGAGGGTGGCCGGCTTCAACCGGTGCTCGATGAAGTGCGCGGCGATATTCGGGCCGGCAAACTTCAGGACCTGCCGTGACTGGCAGGACACAGCGGCGCTTCTGGAAATGCTTCGAATCGCTGCCGGAAGCGGTGCAAAAACTCGCACGTTCTGGATCGGCACCCACGAGGAATACAATCGCTTTCGCTTTTGATTCGACGTTGGACGTCCGGCGTTCACCGTTTTTCTCTCTCCGCTGACTTCTGACATGTATCTCCTGACTTTTTCGTTCCTAATTTCTACTTTTTACTTCTGAAGTCGCTCGATCCCCGGCATCGCGAACCCGATCGCTTTGAAACTCGTTCACTGCCCACACTCACTCGCTCCTACCCACGTCGCTTTACCTTCTATGCCTGCCACAACGTAGCCTCGGCGAAGGTGGGTCGCTGATCCCGCCAGCTCCATTCAACTCTTCGACGAGCAACTTTGCGTGGCGCGCCGCACGCATCAATCTCGTTCAAGCTTTACGAACGTGAGTGCTTCGGTCATTAAAAAAAATAGCGTGAGAGCAGACAAAATCTTAGGCCGGCGACGTCTACAACATGATGAGTGCCCCACGGGAGGGAGCGGAGTGCCTCGCGGAGATTTTTCGAGAGATCCTCGCCTTGTCTGAAACAAAGCGGTCGAACGATCCAAAATCCGCCGCGGCCGATGATCCAACGAAATTATTCGATGCGCAGTGCGTCAATGGGATTGATCAGACTTGCGCGCCTCGCGGAAAACAGGCAGGCGACGAAGGCAGCGACTCCGAGGATGGAGATGGTCATCGCTAGCAACAGCGGGTTCTACGCCGACGTTTGGTAAAGTTGCGACGTGATCAAACGGCCCGGCGATCGATCCGTCAGATGCGGCTGACCTATTCGACAAGCTCAAGGCAGGCTCCGCCGCCACTACAACGTGCAAGCTCCGCTACAACGTGGCAGCCCCGCCTTCGTGGCAACGTAAGCTTCCGTCTTCGCTAAAGCTACGACGTGACGAGTCGGCGTGGCGGAGCAGCTGTTAAGCCCGGGCGTCGTAAGAGCGTCGCGCAGCGACGCTGCCACAGGTTGGGACGTTTATTTTTTGTCCACAAGCGACAGGTACACTTCGTAACCTTCGCCTTTCATTCGTTCAATTGGAATGAAATGGAAGGCGGCCGAGTAAACGGTGTAACTTTGTCCAGTGGGCGATTTCGGTTCGGGAAAGAGATAGCCAAGGCGGGCATTGCTTCGTTTGGCGCGCACCTCAGTGCGTTGCATATCGCGCGAAGTGTCCAGCTTCTCGACGAGAAGATCTTTCGAGATCGGTTTGCTAAATGCGGGCAGGCCGGTGCCATTGTCGAATTTGTCGAGCGAAGTGAAGAGTGGTTCGCCGGTAATGACGTCGACGTAGATGCCCGTGCGCTGATTCTCCCAGAACTCGTTTTGGAAAGGCGTTTGGGTGCCACCTTCTCGCACGACGGAATATTCCTCGGCCTTTAATCGGTGTTTTAAGACGGCGTCGCTCGGGACGGGCCGGTTCGGATCGAAACCGGTGGTCTCCCTTTTCTCTTTCTGCGCAAGAAAAAAGATGTAGAGCCCTCCGGCGATGAGCACGATCGCGATGCCGACACCCACGTACGTGCTGATCGCCGACTTTTCCTCGCTGGTGATTCGGCTCCCGTATTCAGTCATTAGATCGCGCTCACGTTATTGAATCAGAGATTGGCCACGCCCGTCACTATTTTTTTCAACAGAGGGAGGACAAATCTAAACTCATCATTGAACCGTTGAATCGTTAAAGCGTTGAAGCGGGACGAAGGAAGATGTTGAGAGGTCACTTCGCGTCGGTAAATCGCGCCGCGTTACGAAGATAGAGAACAAGATCGTAGCCGCGCCCGCTCGGGTAAGGTTTCCCATTAATTTCGAATCCATGGTCAGACGCATAACCCATGACTCGCGCATCGGCCCGGGTGGTTGCGAAAACATTCTCGTTCTTCGCGAAAGTGAGTAATTCACCGACAATGCGAGTCGACAATCCTCGCCCCTGGTGTGTTTTAGCCACGACCACCCAACCCAACTCAACACGGTATTGGTCTGAGGCGGTGGTTGCGTGCGCACTGGCGAACACCCTCTCACGGTAGCCGGGCCGGGGGTGTTTTAGCGCGCCTACTCCGACGAGCTGACCATCTGACGTCCGAAGAAACAACAGGCGAAAGGCGTTCCGGATCCGTTGCGTTAAATCTTGTGGAGCGACTGCCCCGCCTTCGATGACAAGCTTCTCAAAATCGGTTAACGCCTCCGCTGTGCAATCCGAGGGCGAGAATATTGACGAAGTCAGCATCGCGGTTTCTTCGGGCTATGAAGAAAGTAGCATGCTTTGATGAGCGGTGGCTTGTCACGTCGTAGCGAATCCGCGAAGATGGATACAGTGCAGACGCGACGCGATTTTATTTCTCTCGCCGGCAAAGGTCTCGGACTGGCGGCGCTTTCTTCAGCGACGGTGGCGTCATTGCTGAAAAACGTCGAGGCAGCCAGCACGAATGTCAGGCATCTCACGCCGGAGGAAGCGGCGATGGATGAAGATTATTGGGCCGTCATCCAAAATTCCTTCAGCGTCACGCGCGGCATCATTAACCTGAACAACGGCGGCGTTTCGCCCAGCCCGCGGACGGTAACCGAAGCGCTGGTGCGTTACATCTGGGAGCAGGAAGACGCCACTGCCTATACGATGTGGCAAATTCTGGAGCCGCAATGCGAAACCATCCGCACCGGGCTGGCCGAACTTTTCGGTTGCGACCGGGAAGAGATCGCCATTACGCGCAATGCTTCGGAGTCACTCGAGACTCTGTTGATGGGCATGGACCTCAAGTCGGGCGACGAAATTCTCACGACGACACAGGATTACCCGCGCATGCTCACGACGCTGCGCCAGCGCGAAAAGCGCGAAGGTTTAAAGCTCAAGCTGATCCAGATTCCGATTCCGCCGAAGAACCTCGAAGAGATTACCGCGGCGTTCGAAAAAGGGATCAACGATCGCACCCGGGTGATCCTGATATCGCATCAAATCAACATCACCGGTCAGATCACGCCGGTGAAAGCCATCTGCGAAATGGCGCGCAGGAGAGGCATCGAGACGATCGTGGACGGCGCGCATTCTTTCGCGCAGTTCGATTTCAAACAGAAAGACCTTGGTTGCGATTACTTTGGCACCAGCCTGCACAAGTGGTTGTACGCGCCGAAAGGCACCGGCATGCTTTATGTGAAGCGGGACAGAATTAGCAAGCTCTGGCCGCTTATGGCCGCCGAAGCGAAGCAGGCCGCCGATATTCGCAAGTTCGAAGAGATCGGCACGCACTCGGCCGCGCCGAAGCTCGCGATCGGCGAAGCGCTCCTCTTCCACAACGGCATCGGCGGCAAGCGAAAGGAAGCGCGACTGCGATACCTGTCGCGTTACTGGATGAACCGGCTCAAAGACGTGCCCAAGATTCGGTTCAATACTTCGTTCGATCCCAAACAATCGTGCGCCATCGCTAATGTTCAGATCGAAGGGACAAACCCGGAAGCAGTGACGAAATACCTTTTCGACAAATATCGCATCTTCGCCGTTCCGATTGTGCACGAAGAATTTCAGGGTGTTCGGATTACGCCGAATCTTTACACAACGCTTGGGGAATTGGATCGTTTCTGCGAGCAGATGGAACTGATCGCCCGCCACGGGCTGCCGGCATGATTCGACCTCGGCCCGGACAAAGTCGCCGCGGAGGAGCAAGACAGACTGTATCTGGAACGGTTCGCCGACGCAGTACGCAACTGACTTGAGGACGATCTAAACACTGGTCGCTCCTACCGCATCTGACAGAATGGAATGCTGCTGAGTACTATCGCCGCTCGTCGCTCCAGGGAGCGATGGCTCAGGAAGTACTCGCTCTGCTCGATCTTAAGGACGCGGAGCGAATCCTTGATGTCGGATGCGGCGACGGAAAGATCACCGCAGAAATCGCCTCTCGCGTCCCGAGAGGTTCGGTGGTCGGGGTCGATCCGTCGGGGGACATGATTCGCTTCGCACAGAGCCACTTCGGTCCGGCGACGCGGCCCAACCTTCGATTTGAGGTGGCAGACGCTCGCCGTCTGCCTTTCCAGAAGGCGTTTGATCTCGTGGTTTCTTTTAATGCGCTGCACTGGATTCCCGAACAGGATGCGGCTCTTAGTTCCATCCATTCCGCCTTGGTTTCCGGTGGCAAAGCGCAGCTTCGGCTAGTCGCGGCAGGCGCGCGCAAGAATTTGGAAAATGTCGTGGAAGAGACACGTCAAACGTCGAAATGGAGCGGCTACTTCCGGGATTTTCACGATCCTTATCTGCACCTGACATCAGATGAGTACGCAGCGGTGGCTGAGCGTAATGGCTTCCGGGTGCTCCGTGTTAACACCAGAGATCATGCGTGGGATTTTGGGTCGCGAGCGGCTTTTGCCGCTTTCTGTTCGGTCGGTTGCGTCGAATGGACGCGCCGTTTGCCCGAAGCCGAACGGCCGGAGTTCATCAACGACGTTCTGGATCGCTACCGGGCAGTAGCCGCCGATGGCAGCGCGGAAGAAAATACCTTCAAGTTTTATCAGATGGATATTGGCTTGCTCGCGATCTGACGCTGACAGTCGATTTGTTGAGAGATTGAGCCGGATCGGAAGAAGCGAAATGCGCTCGCGTCTAAGCTCCGAAAGTTTTCGCGAGAACGTTACAAGTCAGGCGCGTTAAACGTGTCGCCCTGGCGGAGATCGCCAGTCTCGTAGCCGCGGCGAAACCAGCGGACGCGTTGTTCGGAACTGCCGTGAGTAAATGAATCGGGCACGACGTAACCGCGCGCGCTATGTTGGAGTCTGTCATCGCCAACCGCGCTGGCCGCGCGCATCGCTTCTTCGATATCGCCGGCTTCGACAACGCGCTTGACCCGGTCGGCATAACGGGCCCAAACGCCGGCCAGAAAATCTGCCTGCAGCTCGAGCCGGACAGAGAGCCGATTGTATTCAGATTCACTGACCCGACCGCGCGCCGCCTGCACGCGATCGGAAATACCGAGCAGATTCTGCACGTGATGTCCAACTTCGTGAGCTATGACGTAGGCCTGTGCGAAATCGCCTCCTGCGCCCAGGCGTTCCTGAAGTAAACGGTAAAAACCGAGGTCGATGTAAACGCGTCGATCTTCCGGGCAATAGAATGGACCGCTCGCGCCGCTGGCGAATCCGCAGCCAGACTGAGTCAAGTCCGTGAAGAGCACGAGCTTCGGCTCCTCGTACTGTCGGCCCATCTGCCGGAAGATCTCATTCCAGGCGTCTTCGGTATCGGCGAGAACGACCGCGACGAACCTGGATGCCTCATCGCGCGGCGCCTGATTGTCGATTTGCCCAGGTTGCGATACTTGCGCTTCCTCCTGCATATTAAGCAGCGCCTGAGGATCGCCCCCGAGCAGGAGATAAAGAACTACGAGAATGACGCCGCCAATTCCGCCACCCAGAGCAAGGCGCCGGCCGCCGGATCCGCGAACATCTTCAACATTCTCGCTCTCTCTTCTTCCTTGCCAGAGCATCTCTTCCTTTATCGTGCCGCGATTTACTCGCGTTTACAATCTAAGAAGTAGCCAGTGACAAGGGGAAGAGAAGTTGATGGTTGATCCGCCTTCGCGCGCTCCGGCGTGACAGGTTGTTGGGAGGTGAGAGGTGAAGCGCAGCAAATCTGTTTGCCGCATTGCTAAGTCAGCCACTCAATTGCGACCGCGCGGTGGGTGACAGCTTCAATACTTCCGGCGCTCTATCAAGATAGCGCTTCAGTCCGACCAAACCTTCACCGCGCCATCGTTCCGATTGTGAGAGAGCGGCTGCGTAATTTTCGTATGCCGCCGAATTCCGAAAGGTCGAGAACCAGACAAAGACATTCTCGCCAGCACGCACCGGCAGCGCTGGGAAAGTGTTTTCGCTATTTTCCGTCACAAAATAGGCAGAAATTGTCGCGCCCAAGCTTGCCACCACGGGCCTGATCGTGCGCTCGAAGAAATTGACGAAATCAGGAGCGACGGGACCGTCAAAATAATAAATGGGCGCCACGACCAGGCTCGTCGGCACTTGGTCGGAGCCCGCCGGAGGCCGCTTCATATTTTCAAGCGAAAATCCCGACGCAGGACGCGCTGGACGCAGCAGTAGGACGTTGTCGGAGTCAATCATCGTAGCATTAGCAGCTTCCCGGTGCATTTTCCAAACAGGTCCGCTGTAAAAATCAGTCAGCGCTTTTGCACGCAAGGTCATATCACGAAAACCTCTGAGCCAAACGAAGTGATCCGGACGATCAAGGTCTCTAAATTGACCGATGATTTTTATCCCCAAAGCCTCCTGGCTTTCGATGAATTCCCGGTCGAAGAGGTTAATCAAATTATCGCGTTTTCCAGGGTGCAACGTGTATTGCCTCAACTCAACGACGGGACAGCAGAGTTGCGAAGATCGCATTTGTTTCCGACTTTCGCCGATTGGTTCGGTCATGACTCATCCTCGTCGCCGCGATTTTCGCGCGGGCCGCGCAAGCCGGGCTTCGGCCAGATCGATATCCGTTGGATTCGGCGCAAGGCCTGGTCGTTGATGGCCTCTTCGTTACGCAATTGGATCACGGTGTCGCGTTCTGTTTGTAACACTTCGCTCGCCAATTCTTCAAAGTCTTCGGAGAACAATCTGCTGACACTTTCTTCATCCGGAGCTTCACTGCGAAGTTGACGGATACGGTCTTCGCATTCCGAACGAAGACGTTCAATAGTCTTGGGCTTGGCGCGATCCGCCGATGCGATTTCTTCGAGACGAGCGAGGGCTGCTGCGTTGGCCTTGAGACGCGCCAGTCTCTCCTCTTTTTCCGTAACGTGATCGTCCACCACTTTCAACCAATGCACCAGGGGGGTTAGACTGAGTCCCTGCAGAACGAGCGTTGCGAAAATGACGCAGAACGTCAGCAAGAGGATGAGGTCGCGGCCGGGGAATGGTTGGCCATTAGGCAGAACGAAAGGAATCGCAAGCGCGCCGGCTAGCGAATCCGCTCCGCGCATCCCGGTCCATGCGATCAACGCAGTGTTTCGCCAAGAAGCGCGATTTTTATCGCGGAAGGTTCGGCTCAGCAGGCGCGGCAAATAGGTGGCGCCGAACACCCAGACAAAACGAACCAACACGATCACCAAAACAAACAGTATCGCCAGCTGGGCGACGCGAGTCACCATACCCGGAGGGAGCGCTTCGACGACCTGCGGCAGTTGAAGCCCGATAAGCATAAACAACACTGCGTTCAAAATGAAGGTGACCATTTCCCAAACGGGCAGCGCTTGCAGTCGCATCCGCCCGCTCAAGATACGCGGCGCGCGCCAACCGTAATAAATGCCGGCAATCACGACTGCGAGGATTCCGGAGACGTGCAGCCATTGACCGCTGAAGTAGGCAACGTACGGCGTGAGAAGGGAGAACATTGTTTGAACCGGCGGATCGTCCAAACGCTTTTGCAATTGCGTTGCCAGCCAGCCCACCGCGAGGCCAACGCAGAGTCCGCCCGCGGCGACAAAAAGAAACTGCAAGCTCGCTTGCCCGAGCGAAAACACGCCGGTCATCACGGCGGCCACTGCGAAACGGAATGAGATAAAAGAAGTGGCGTCGTTTATCAAGCTTTCTCCTTCGAGGATGACAATAATCTTGCGGGGCACCCGCAAATTTTGAGTCACCGCCAGCGCTGCCACGGCGTCCGGCGGCGAGATGATGGCGCCGAACACAAAACCTAGAGCCAAAGGTAACCCGACCAAGGCGTGGAACAGATAAGCAGTCGCCGTCATCGTCAAAAGGACCAGAATGATTGCGAGGGGGAGGATTGAGCGAAGATTCGCTCGGAAATCTCTCCACGACGTGTAGACGGCCGCGGGATAGAGCAGGGGCGGAAGAAAAAGATTAAAGACCAGTTCCGGTTCGAGGTGAATTACGGGAAGGCCGGGGACCAGAGCGAGGACCACACCACCGATGGTCAGCAGAATTGGATACGGGATTCGGATTTTCCGGGCAACGATCGCCAGCAGGGCGACCGCAACGAGACAAATCAGAATTAATTCGGTTTTGTCTACCATGGTTCCGATTGCATCCGAGCCTCGCCGGAATTAAATCAGGCGTCCAGCCATGGCCAGACAATTCAAACCGGTGCGTTTTTTTGTTTTGATGGGAGCGGCGGCGTTCCTCGTGTGTGGCGTGACAGCGTTCTACACTCATCGCGCGGCTCACGGCAGAACGGTGGAAGAGCGGGCGGCTTATGCCATCGGGGAGAAGGCGGGAAAGGAGGCGCCGCCGAGGGCAACGTTGCCGACGGACGCTGAGTTGAACATGATGGCTCAGAAGTATTTCAAGCAGCGGGGGTCCGGCGAAAAGCAGAGTTGGGACCAGGCCTTCGAGAACGGTTACACGGACGGGTTCAAGAAGACGCATCATCAGCCGTGATCTGCTCAATCGAACTTTGTTTGGCCATGGGTTAACAGATTTGCACGGATACGACTGGTTATTGAAGCCTTCTATCTGTTTCGATCTCTGTCCATCTGCGACTATAGATCTGAGCCGGCTGCCATGAACCCGCCACCTTTACCCGTTCAGAAGCCCTTTCCCTGGATTTTCTATTAGATAGTTTTTGTCCTCATCGTTCTCGTCGCGTTTGCGCCAGTAGGGTCTGTGGTGGCGTGTGGTTTAATCGCTAACGCACACGGCTGCCGTGTGGATGAAGGCTCGGTGCATCCCTGCGTGATCAACGGAAAAGATTATGGGCAGCTGCTCTATACCCTTGGTGTGATGGGCTGGCTGATGCTCGTCACGCTGCCAGCCGGAGCATTCGCGTTCGCTCTTTGGCTGATCGTCCTTCTGGTTCATCGCTCCAACTGGCGCAAGCGGCTGTCGACCCAAGTCTCCTCTTGTCCGAACGGGATGTATGGAGGTCGGGTCTAAAGTCCGAATGGGGTTAGCCACTGGCGAAGTTGAGGCGTGGAATTCAACTGAGCGCTGTTATGTTTGGTAGCAGAGCGCGAGCGAGTACTTCGCAGCTGTAGGGGGTCGCGAAGTAATCAACATCACGCTTTGCCCCGATGAGTTCGGATCTGAAATATCCCGGCGTCTTTGTCGAAGAGCTTCCGAACGGCGTGAGAACAATCACTGGAGTTTCAACTTCAGTCACCGCGTTCGTTGGAGCGGCGAATCGCAGGAGAAGCTACCGCCCGGTGCGCATAAATAGCTTCGCTGAATTTGAACAGCGGTTCGGCGGTCTCGTGGCAAATCTCGATCTCGGCTACGCGGTGCAGCAGTTTTTTCTCAACGGAGGCAAAGATGCCTGGGTCGTACGTGTCGCGCGGCAGCTCACTGCCACCAAGATTATCAAAGGCATCCACGCGCTCGATGCTGTAGACATTTTCAATCTGCTAGCGATTCCGGGCGTGATGAACTCGGAAGCGCTTTTCGCAGCAGCCGATTACTGCCGGCAGCGCCGCGCATTTCTCATTGTGGATGCACCGAAGAGTGCCAAAACGCCCGCGCAAATGGAACAGGCTGTCCAGAACGCCACCTTGCCGAAGACCAGCTACGGCGCCATTTATTTCCCCTGGATCAAGATCGCCGATCGGTTGAACAACGGCCCGCTGAGGCTGTCGCCTCCGAGCGGCACCATCGCGGGTCTGTTTGCGCGCACCGATGTCATACGTGGCGTTTGGAAAGCCCCGGCTGGCAAGGAGGCGACGCTGAATGGCATCTCGGCGCTCGAATACCAACTAACTGACGCGGAGAACGGATTGCTAAGTCCGCGCGGTATCAACTGCCTGCGTTCGTTGCCCGTCTTCGGCACCGTAGCGTGGGGTGCAAGGACACTGGAAGGTGCCGATGAGTTCGCGTCCGAGTGGAAATACATCCCGGTGCGACGCATGGCTTTGTTTCTTGAGGAGAGCATTTATCGCGGAATCCAATGGACGGTTTTCGAGCCAAACGCCGAACCGCTCTGGGCGCAGCTTCGCCTGAATATTGGCGCCTTCATGCACACGCTTTTCCGACAATCTGCCTTTCAGGGACAGACGCCGCGTGAAGCTTACTTCGTAAAATGTGACGCCGAAACAATCTCCCAATCCGATATTGCCCATGGACTGGTAAATATTCTCGTCGGGTTTGCACCACTAAGACCCGCTGAGTTTGTTGTGCTCAAATTTAAACAGCGCGTCGGTCTGACGGCGCCATGATCACGATTTGAAACGCGAAGCTGGACAAGAATAGCGCGAGCAGATTCGATCAGTTCAAGGTTATGAATCAAGCGTATAAGAATTGCCAGAGTTGCGGGATGCCGCTGAAACGGGATCAAAGGGCGGTGGCACTAACGCTGACGGAAACGCGTAGCCCGATGTATTGCAGTCATTGTTACGAGAACTGACAATTTGTTTTGCCGGATATTTCCGTGACTGAGATGCAGGCGCGGGTGCGGGAAAAGATTGTCGAGTTCGGAATGCCCGGTTTTCTCGCTGAAATTTTTACGTCCAAGATTCCGAAGCTGGCACGCTGGCAGAAGTCGTAAACGGGGAACGTGCCGGAAGATTTGGAAATGGCCTGCGACGAACGATGCGCCTAAGTTACCCCATGAAAATAATCACGATCCTCATCGGTATGCTCGTGCTCAACCTGTTCGATGCGTCCAATTGCCGTGCGGATGAGACCGCCACGGAAGCGATGTTGCGGACGGAGAGCCTGGGCGGACTGCGCCTCGGGCTCCCGGAGAAGGCGGTGCTCAAGCTTCTTGGACCACCAGCGAAACGTGGTGAGTTGGTGTTACAGGAAGCGGACGGAAACTACGTGCAGGATTGGCATTATCCAGACAAGGGCATCGAACTTTTGATGAGCGCCGACGAGAAAAAGTCAGGGGTGAAGACGATCGCCAACATTACCGCATCCGCACCGTGCACCTTTGCGACGAGGAAGGGCATCAAGATCGGAGACCCGGAGAGCGCTGCGCGTAAGGCTTATGCCGAGCATGTCGATCGCGAAACGAAGGCCGATCCCGGCACTCTTGTCGTGGGTTCGATCTACGGCGGCATCATTTTCAATTTCACCAAGGGCAAGGTGAGCCGCATCTTCTTCGGCGCCGCCGCCGAATAGACGGGTCCGAGGCACGGGCTTATCAAAGTCGGAGTTTCGGAGTTCGGACATCAGAAGTGAGCGGTCGGAAATGGAAAACGTAAGCGGCGTCCTTGTCCAAATCGTCACGGACTGATAAAACGGCGACCGTGATCAGGAAGATCTTCCAAATCATTCTGTGGCTCGCTGCCGGCGCCTACGTTGTTGTCGGCGTTCTCGCCATCACAGGCGCGCTGGGCAGCGCCCGCGAAGCGAATTCGCTGGGCCGCGCCTACGCTGTGTTTGGCTCCATGATCCTAATCATTGGTACCACGGCCGCCGTCGCGACCTTTTTGGCAAACAAGTGGCGAGGCTGGTTGATCCTCGCGCCTCTCATTCTTTGTCTGGGGCTTCCGATTGTGTTCTTCGCGGCGTTTTGGATAGACATGGAAAAAGGTGAGGTGCATCAGCGGCAGTTGCGGCAGGAGCAACGCTCGGGAAAATGGGACTTTGGCGAGCAGCCGGCGCTGTTTGCCGTCGCTCAGGCCATTGCAAAAAACGATCAAGAGGCAATCCGCGCCGCGGCGAAGGCGCTGCCGGATTTGCAGGCGCCCGGACGGGACGGCGCGACGCTGCTCTACTTTGCCGTGACGCAGTCCTGGCAGCGCCCGGAATTAGTCGAGGCCGTTAGAACGTTGCTTTCGCTCGGCGCGAACCCTAGCTACACCAACGGCAAGCGGAACTCCTTCGCGATGGCCAACGCGGTGCATGGGTCGGCGCCCGTTCTCCGCGCGATGCTGGAGGCGGGTGGAAATCCGAACGCTCGCGACCAGTTCGGCCGGCCCATGATCCTGATGAACTGGTATTTGGGTTATTACCCAGATCAGGCAAGGTCGCGACTTGAATTGCTGCTCGACCGCGGCGCCGATGTCAATTCCGCGATGCCTGAGGACGGATCGGATTCTGCTGGCTATTCGTTGCTGCTGTACCGCACAAAAATGGGACTCGACGACCACCTCGCCTATGCCGATGCGCTGGCTTTGCTCGAACGCGGCGCCGATCCGAATCGTGCCGGGGCTGACGGAATGACGTTTGGAAAAATGCTAACGGAGCACCGGGCGCATTTCGGGCGAAGGCTCAAACCGCCGCCGGTAGAGTTCGCCGCGCTTTGGGACTGGGCCGAGAAACATGGGATCATCCGGTAAGCGCAGTAGGTCCAGCCGCCTTCGTGGAAACTAGGGCGTGACCTGCCTTCGTCAGGCTACGGGATGGCAAGCGAGACGGCGCGAGAAGCGGACGAAGGTCACCGAAGAGTTTTTGATGTTTGAGGTTTGATGTAAGTGGCAGAGTGTTGGGAATTATGGGAAACAGCAAAGGCAGAGATAACGCCAAGAAACGCGCAAGACGCCGGAAGAAGACTGAGCGCCTCGCGCTCGCTAAGCGCAAGCTGAAGACTGCGGCGAAATAACGCCTGCGACCCCAGCTTCTGATTACTCATCTGTGTCACGGCTTCCCAGCAAGCTGCATTGAAGCTCGCTCGTTGCTCTGAAGAAGTGCTCGCTAGAACTACGCCGATGTAGTTGATTCGTATCTGGATGCGAAAGAAAGATTCAGATATTCACGTTCGTTCCCGACTCTTGGTCCTGGTGGATGAATCGAACGTCGGCAGTTCTGTGCGGACCGCGGGACGCGGGCTCGATTGGTTAAAGCTGCGCGATTTTCTGGCCGGGCCAGACACCGGACGTGATCTGATCGAGATGGTGGTCTATGCCGGATTGCCGCCGGCCATTCCCGCCTGGCAGGAGGAACGGGACAAGAAAAACAAGTTCGTGCATTGGCTGCGCTCTAACGGATTCATGGTCGTGACCAAAGATGGGTCGCCCGCCGACGAAGGTCATTACAAGGCGAACGTAGACGTGATGATGGCGATCGACGCACTCGAGCTTTCCATCGAGATGCGGCCCGATGTTGTGATTCTCGTGACTGGCGACGCCGATTTCGCGTATCTTGCCATCAAGCTACGCCGGCACGGGATCCGCGTAGAAGTCGCGTCAGTCGCCGCAAATCTCGGGAACATATTGAGATCAGCCGCGAACGACGTGATCGATCTAGCCCCGCTCTTTCGCACGTTCGAGATCATGAAAGTGCAGGATGCGCCGGCGCCGATATCGCATCGCACGCAGTCAGCCTCAGGCGGACGCAGATCTCGGCCTCGATTTCGCCCCACAGCGCCGCGAAACCTGTAGCCGCGATCTGGTGAAGTCGCCGCGTTTGCCTTTCACCGGGCCACCGATAATCGCCGATCCGAGCACGGTAACGATCCGATCCTTTCAAGCGATGGTGCGGATTAATCCGAGTTGCAAACCAATATCGTCGATTTTCGCTTGAACGGACGCGCGCAGAGCAGGTGGCACACGTTCGGCTTTGCTGCCTCAGTATGCGTCTGATAAAGACAAGTTACGTCACCGCGCTATAATTCTCATTTCACCGTTATGACTAAGGCTCACGAACTCCGCCTCGCCGAGCGCATGGCGCGGCTCGGCACGGAGACCGCTTTCGAAGTGCTGGTGAAAGCGCGAGCGCTGGAGGCAACCGGCCGCGACATCGTCCATCTCGAGATCGGGGAGCCTGATTTCGATACGCCGGCCAACATTATCGACGCGGCTACCGACGCCCTGCACAAGGGCTTTACCCACTACGGGCCTTCGGCCGGCTTGCCGCAGCTGCGAGAAATCATCGCTCAGTACGTGAGTGAGACGCGTCAGGTAAACACAACACCCGAAGAAGTGGTCGTTGTCCCCGGCGGTAAACCCATCATCTTTTTCACCATCCTCACGCTGGTTGAGGAGGGAGACGAGGTCATCTACCCGAATCCCGGATTCCCGATTTACGAATCGATGATCAACTACGTCGGCGCAAAACCCGTGCCGATCCGGTTGCGCGAAGAGATGGATTTCCGGCTGGATGTCAGCGAGCTCGACGGACTAATCAACGATCGCACGAAGCTCATCATTCTGAATTCCCCGCAGAATCCCACCGGCGGTGTGCTCACGAAGAACGACATCGATGGCATCGCGCGCGCGATCGGCGACCGCAACATCATGGTGTTGAGCGACGAGATCTACAGCCGCCTCATCTTCGAGGGTGAGCATCACTCCATCATGTCGGTGGACGGCATCAAAGAGCGCTGCATCCTGCTCGACGGCTTTTCCAAGACCTACGCGATGACCGGCTGGCGGATGGGTTATGGTGTAATGCGCGCTGACCTGGCGATGCACGTCGCTCGTCTGATGACCAACTCCAACTCCTGCACCGCCAGCTTCACGCAAGTCGCCGGCATCGAAGCGCTCCGCGGACCGCAGAAGTCGGTCGAGGCGATGTGCGCCGAGTTCAAGAAACGGCGCGACGTGATGGTCGCCGGCCTCAACAAAATTGATGGTTTCTCCTGCCGCTTGCCCAAGGGCGCGTTCTACGTTTTTCCAAACATCAAGCAAACCGGATGGCCATCGAAGAAACTGGCCGACGCATTGCTCGACGATGCCGGCGTCGCCGCGCTGTCTGGTACCGCTTTCGGCGACTTCGGCGAGGGCTATTTGCGCTTCAGCGTGGCCAACTCGATCGCGAACATCGAGAAAGCACTCGATCGTGTCGGCGCTTGGGCGAAGAAGAACCTGTAGTCCGTTTCAAGCCAGGAGCCGCGTTTGTATTTTTCGGACAGGCCTCATAGCGAATCGAGTAAGCTATGTCTGCTTTGATACCGGCCCGGAGGCGCTTTCTTTAGCGTCCAGCGGTTTGGCCCTGTCTCGGAGAGAACCACGAAGTCGCCAGGACGAACGCCAGCCTCGCGATAAAAGCGCGCAATCGCGCCACGCTCGCGAAGCTTGTTGCCTTTTTCTAGAAGCTCTGTCCGAAAACGCTCGCCGCTCGGCTGCGCTTCGATCGTCAGTTCGTCGCCGATTCTTATTTTGCGCTGCTTCACATGCTTTGTCAGAGTCAGAAGATTTTGTCTTATCATTCCAGCGGTTACCTCGACCGGTAGTTCTCTGAGCTGCAGGTTGCCTGAACCATTCGCGGCTGCTTGGACTGGCATCGCGTGAACGCCCTCGAGTCTTTGTTGCAGGTCCAGCAGCGTCTTTTTCACGTCTTCGTATTCGGCAGCCTTTTTCGTCAGCGCCATTACCGCAGTTAGATTTCCTTTGCTCGCCATCCCTTGGATCTCCCGCAGCGTCGCGTCGATTAGCTCTTGGATTTTTTCTGGTGTCATGTTCGTAGGTTCGGGTGTGTTTGCGCGTATGTCAAGACTTTTTCACTAGTTTTCTGTGCTCGCTACGTGCTTGGTTTAGCCGGGCGGTGAGAATACCGCTTGCAAGGGTAGTATAGCCATTTATTACTCCTTCTAGTCAAAATGGACTAGAACTGGGTATAGATCGCTAGAATCCCGAAACATGGATCCCATCAAGAACCCCTTTTCCCCAGGGGCAGGCGCACCGCCGCCGGAACTTGTCGGCCGGGAGACGACTCTCGATCAGGCGCGGATTCTACTCGGTCGGGTCAAAGCCAAACGGGCGGAGAAAAGCATCCTCCTCACGGGGTTGCGCGGTGTCGGCAAGACCGTCCTACTCAATGAAATCGAGCGCATGGCCATGAAAGAGGGCTACCGCACGATTGGATTGGAAGCACACGAAGACAAGACGCTCGCGGCTTTGCTCGTTCCGCCGTTACGCAAACTGTTGTTCGAACTGGATCGAGTGGCCGGCGCAGGCGACAAAGCGAAGCGGGCACTCGCGGTACTCAAAAGTTTCATGAACGGCCTCAGAGTAACGATCGGCGATGTTGAAGTCGGTCTGGATATTGACCCCGAAAGAGGCGCTGCCGACAGCGGTGACTTGGAAAGTGATCTGCCCAATCTGTTCGTCGCCGTGGCTGAAGCAGCCGAAGAACGGCAGATTCCCATGGGGCTGTTCATCGACGAGTTGCAATACTTCGACTCTACCGAACTCAGCGCTCTCATAATGGCCATGCACAAAATGCAGCAGCGGCAGTTTCCAGTGATTCTCCTCGGCGCGGGCTTGCCGATCCTGCCTCGGTTGGCGGGCGAATCAAAATCCTACGCCGAGCGGTTGTTCAGCTTTCCGGATATTGGCGCGCTCTCCGAACCCGACGCTATTCGAGCGCTGCGTGAGCCGACGAGAGCGGTAGGCGTGGAATTCGAAGACGCCGCGCTGAAGGAAATTTCTGGGCTGACGCAAGGTTACCCGTACTTCCTGCAAGAATGGGGTTATCAAGCATGGAATCGCGCGCCTGCTTCGCCAATTACTTTGCAGATCGTTCAAGGAGCCACGCCTATCGTTATTGAACGACTCGATCAGAGTTTCTTCCGCGTGCGCTTCGATCGACTCGTACCAAGTGAAAAGCGGTTCCTGCGCGCAATGGCGGGGCTGGGCCCGGGGCCGTATCGGAGTGGGGATATCGCCGAGGCTCTCGGCGTCAAGATTAGCAGCATCGGTCCGGTGCGCTCCAGTTTGATCCAGAAAGGAATGATCTACAGTCCGGCGCATGGTGATGTGGCATTCACAGTTCCACTGTTCGATCAATTCATGCTGCGGGCGATACCGAAGTTGAATTAAAAAAACACCGTCATGAAACGCTTCCGAGTCTTTGCCACTTCTCGCATCGGCGATCCTGCGGAGAACAGACTGCGCGAGCGCGGTTATGATCTCGAGGTTTTCCAGGGACCGGAGGCGCCGCCGAAAAAGTTAATCGTCGAGAAAGTGAAGAGCGGCATCGACGGGTTGATCACCACGCTCCGCGATCCGATCGACGCCGAGATTTTCGAAGCAGGGAAGGGCTCGCTCAAAGTCGTGGCGCAGATCGCGGTCGGGTTCGACAACATCAACCGCGCCGACGCCAACAAATACAAGGTCCCATTCACGAACACTGCTGATGTACTCACCGAAGCGACGGCCGAGTTCGGTTTTTTCATGCTCGGCGTGTTAGCGCGAAAAATGTATTCAAGTGAGCGCCTGGTGCGGGAACAGAAGTGGCCGTCGTGGCATCCGTTCCTGCCGTTCCTTGGCGACGAGGTCACAGGCAAGACCATCGCCATTATCGGCACCGGACGCATCGGTCTGGCGATGATCAAGAAGTGCTCGGGTTTCGATATGAACATCCTGTGCTACGACCCGGCGTATCAGAATCACCAGTACATCGCCGCCATTCAGCAGGTGATGGATTTACGCCACGCCAGGGGAATTCAGAAGGAAAAGACCTGGATCAAGTACGTAGAGCTCGACGAAGCACTTAGCGGCGCCGATTACGTGAGCATCCATGTGCCGTTGTTGCTCGAGATCGAAACCGACAAGCCGACCTACCATTTTATCAACGAGAAGACCCTCAAGCTGATGAAGCCGACGGCATATCTGGTGAATACCTCACGCGGCCCGGTCGTGGACGAGAAGGCGCTAGCCAAAGCGTTGAAAGACAAAGTTATCGCCGGTGCGGCGCTCGACGTCTTTGAGAAAGAACCGCTCCCGCCCGATTCGCCGCTGCTCGATCCCGAAATCGCCGACCGCTGCCGCGTGTTCCACCATTTCGCGAGCGGCGCGCAGATCACGCGGCTCTCAGTCGATCCCGAAAAAGGCATGGCTGGGCGCACTGCCCAGGCAGTGATCGACGTGCTGGAAGGAAATTACGGCGGCGACCCGGCCAAGATGCCGTATGTTGTGAACAAAGAAGCGTTTCAGAAGAAAGTTGGGAGTTGATGGTTGAGAATTGAGAGCGAAACGGCGAAGGGCAGGCCGACGCATGCTCTGATCATCGTTCAATTCTGGAAACAATCTTGGAGCCTGATCGCGCGCGCGCGTAACATTTTGAACGACAATCCCTGCGGGAATGTCTAGGTTGCCACTATGACCAAACTCATTGCGTTAGTAGCGGCGGGACTCTTTGCGACAGGGACGATGTTTGCGGGCGAACACGGCGACTGCACAAAGAAAGTTGGACACGAAGCGAAGGCGGCGTGTCAGGTTGCATTGGCGAGCCTCAACCTGACGGCTGAGCAGAAGACTAAAATGGACGCGATTATGGCAGAGCATGAGAAGGCCGGTTGCACGGAAGCGAGCGAGGCCAAATACATGCAAGAGGCAAAAGGAATCCTGACCAAGGAGCAGTACGCGAAGTTCGAAGCCCAATCCAAGAAAGGCGAAAAAGATAAGACGCAGACCTGATCGCGGACTTGCAATCAGATCAACGCTTCGCGCCGGGAGCAATCTCGGCGCGTTCCGCGTACGGATTCGTACCCCCGCATTCCGTCGGGAAGAAATCGCGCCAAAGAAAATCCTCCGGTCGCCAGGCGCGTGCGTTTCGCAGCCTTGCGCTATCGGCAAGACGATCTAGTTCTTCCCCGAAATCAGCCGCGCCACCGCGGCTTCAACATGGATTTGCGTCGTATCGAGAATTCGGACGCCGAATACGGCTTCGGCGCGCAGAATCAGGGACAGCTCTGTTCCGCCCAGAATCGCTCCATCGATTTGCGCGCGGTCTTTCAGAGTCTTGATAATGTTCATCAAACGATCGCGCGTTTCCTGCAGAATGATTCCCGGTACCAGCTCATCCATGTACTTGGTGTGGATGTAGGCCTGCTCTTCTTCGTTGGGCAGAATCACCTCGATTTTCCGAGCAGCCAATGCGTCCGGATAAAAGGATGCTTGCATGGTGAAACGCGTCCCGAGTAATCCCAGGCGTTTTAGACCCGCTGCTTTCGCGGCATCGGCGGTCGCCTGTACGATGCTGATGAGCGGAATACGGGATTGCTGGGCGATCGCATCAAAAACAAGATGGGGCGTGTTCGCCGCCACGAGGGCAAAAGCTGCGCCGGCCCGCGCCAGTCTTTCCACTTCTTCGTTCAGAAACGCGGCGAGCTCTTCCAGGTTGTTGGCTGTCAGCATCTCCAGCGGCTTTTTCATGTCGAGGCTGTTAATGATGATGTATGGCGCGCTGCCGTCAGGATTGCGCCGGCGATACAAGTCGAGGATGCGGCGGTAATATTCGACCGTCGTTTCTGGGCCAATTCCGCCTATGATTCCGATCCTCTTCATTTGTTTGCTCGCCCAAGTTGCACCGGAGGACGGCATTCGCGAGCGGGAATGTAACTAGCCTCGCTACGCCGGTAGCGCCAACCGTGAACAGGGCTTCCTCCGTTGAGAAGATCGCGGCGTTGCCTTCAGTTCAGTCCGTGTTCGGGGTCGCGATGAGGCGCTGCGACAGACTCGTTGGATCCCCTGCGCGTCGAAATGCCGAGCAATTCCAAGAGGCGCGCTTCGTAAGAATCGCACGTGGGGCATTCACCGTTTGGCTGGACCCATTCGGGATGTTGAATCCGTAGATCGTCGTGAATCTGTCGCCGAAGCTCGGAGTAGGTGTGGATTTCGTGAGGCACAGCCACTGCCTTGGCGAAAGATTCAAGTGCGGCGCGCGAGGGTTCGTCTAACTTGTCTCGCCGCTGAGTTCGCTCTCTTTCAAGATTAACGAGTTTCATAAACGGCTTTTCATTTGGGTTGACTGCTCCAAATCCGCGCGGAACGAGCAACCATCCTCACGAAGGTGCTTTAAACAGCGACCTCGCTTCAGGTGACTCGGGGCTCCAGGTGAATCTGGAGATCGCGCCAAGCGGTGTCTCAGCGAAGGTTAAGCCTCCCAACCGGCCTTTCAGCCTGCTGAAAGTGCGTTGAAGCGTCGCCTCACGTAATCAAAAGTTTTTACGGGATTTGCGTCTTCCTGTCAAGCCGTTTTTATTTCTTAAACACTTCGGAACTGGTTAGAATGGCGGAACTGAAGCACGCAATTTCTGTTCTCCAGCGGCTTCGAACCTGCTCAGCAAAAATCTTGACGCCGATCCGGACGAAGCTAATCGGACTAGAACCGTGAAGATCCACGCCATTCGGATTGCCATCTTACTAGCCATTGCGTGCGGTCTCCTTGAGGCGCAACAATCGCCTGCCGCTGCTGGACCAGCGAAATCCGCATTCGTTTTCGACGGCGTCGGTTATCTGCACCGCTGGTCGTTGAATCATCAACATGAATTCACGCCCGAAGGCCAGGAAGACCTCGAAAAGTGGTCGGACATGATCACGATCAATGTCTACCCAGACGCTCATGATGGCGAGGCGTTGGCAGCGAAGGCGAATGCCGTCTTGGAGAATTATAAGAGTCACAAAGGCATGGTGCTCAAGACCGATTCCGTCCCTCGGACGCCAGACCGGCCAGCGGAGCATTTCGTCGCCGTGGTTTTTGGCCGGCCAAACTTTATCGAGGTGGCATTAGCTCGCTTTAAACTGGTGGACGGCGTCGGCTGCTCGATTGTTTATTCACATCGCATTTACGGCGAAAAAATTGGCGATCAGATGAGCGCCTGGCTAAAAAACAACGGCGCGGAAAAGGAAAAGGCGTTGATGGAATGGAAGGGCATTCCTTCTCCACCTTCATTCGACCGTGAGCTGCCACGAAAAGGTGGTCTGCCGAGCGATGCGAAAGCTTCGGGCCAATGAAAGACCTGACTCAGGGCTCGGTCACCAGGCATTTGCTGCATATGTCGGCGTTTTTGGCTGTGAGCATGGTGGTGCAGACTCTTTATTTGTTGGCCGATCTATACTGGGTGGGACATCTCGGAAAGGAAGCGATCGCGGCGGTTGGCGTGGCGGGAAACATCACGATGATTGTGCTGGCGCTCACCCAAATGCTGGGCGTGGGCACCACAACGTTGATCTCGCACGCCGCCGGGCGAAAGGACCAACCGCAAGCCGAGCTCGTGTTCAATCAATCGTTCGTGATGTCGATCTTGATTGCACTCGCTCTTGGCGTTGTCGGATTTCTTCTACGCCCGGCTTATTGTGAATGGCTGAGCGCGGATGCGGCGACCGCAAGCCTGGCAAAAGCTTATCTGCTCTGGTTTTTACCTGGCCTTTTGCTGCAGTTTCCTCTGGTCGCGCTGGGCTCGGCCCTGCGCGCCACGGGAATCATCAAGCCGGCCGTGGGATTCCAAGTCCTCAGCGTGCTGCTCAACATCGTGCTAGCTCCTTTGCTGATTTTCGGAATCGGTCCGTGGCCAAAACTCGGTGTGACCGGCGCAGCGCTTGCCACGTTCATATCCATTCTCGTCGCCGATGTGCTGATCGTAATTTATTTCGAAAGGAAATATCATTATCTGCGTTTTCGTTTTCCGCTGTTTCGCCCGCAAACCAAGATTTGGGGAGGGATGTTGCGCATCGGTGTGCCAGCCGGTGCAGAGTTTTTGATGCTCTTTGTTTACATCATGGTCGTTTACGCGATCATCCGCGGCTTTGGACCGGCAGCCCAGGCGGGGTTCGGCATCGGAGCGCGGGTGATGCAGGCGCTTTTTCTACCGGTAGTTGCGCTCAGTTTTGCGGTCTCGCCCGTGGTGGGACAGAACTTCGGCGGCCGCCATGCCGATCGAGTGCGCCAGTCGGTCTATTCTGCGACTGGCACCGCATCGTTGATGATGCTAGTGCTCACGTTGATCGCCTACCTCGCGCCGGGGACGCTGATTCGCATTTTCTCGCGCGACCCGCGAGTCATTGCCTTTGGTAGCGAATATCTTCGGATCGTTTCTTTGAATTTCATCTCGGCGGGAATTGTTTTTGTAACTTCCAGCATTTTCCAAGGAATTGGCAACACTCTGCCGCCGCTGTTTAGTTCGATGACACGGTTGATCCTGTTCGCTCTGCCGGCGGTGCTTATCTCGCGGACGCCCGGCTTTGAGATCAGGCACGTGTGGTATCTATCGGTTGGTTCCATCATTCTTCAGATGTGCGTTAATCTTTTGCTGCTCCGGCACGAGTTGCGGAAGAGACTGAGATTTGAAGAACCTGAGACTTTCATTTCAGCGAGCGCGACGGCGTCGTAATGAGCGGCGAGATTGAGATCCGGGAATTTTCCATCAACGATTACGACGCGGCGATCGAGCTATGGCAGCGGGTCGAAGGTCTCGAGATCGCCGAGGGCGATGACAGAGAAAGCGTTGCGCAATTTCTCGCGCGGAACCCGGGGCTAAGCCGAGTCGCGACCAATGGGTCGGCGGTCGTTGGAGTCGCATTATGCGGTCATGATGGACGCCGCGGACACATCTATCACCTGGCGGTTGATCCTGCTTATCAGAGACGCGGACTTGGTAAGCTGCTGCTGGATAAATCCCTTGCGGATTTGCGCCGGACTGGAGTCAAACGCGTCATTATCATGGTCGCTGACGATAATCCGAGCGGTCGAGCATTTTGGAAGCGCTGCGGCTACGAAGAGATCTCTGGCGCCGTCGTGATGGGAATTGATCTTTAGTATCCGACTAATTCCAAAAAGGCTGATTTTCTTTTGGGCTCGACTGGCTGAACCATACGATCTCTGTCCCTCGGCAATACGAAAAGTAAAACGTGCGACTAACGCTTCAGTTTGAAAAAGCGTTGATATACGCCACCCGAATTCACGGCGGCAAGCTTCGGAAGAAGACCAGGATTCCCTTTATCGCGCATATCCTTGGGGTCACCGCGATCGCATTGGAGTACGGCGCTAATGAGACAGAAGCGATCGCGGCGCTGCTGCATGATGCAGTGGAAGATTGTGGCGGCGCGAAACGACTGCGTGATATCGAGCGTAAGTTCGGAAAAAAGGTAGCGAGAATAGTCGAAGGCTGCACCGACACCTTCCAAACGCCGAAGCCACCATGGCGCGAACGAAAGGAAAATTACATCGCGCATCTGAAGCGAGCGTCAGCATCGACGCGGCTCGTATCGGCAGCCGATAAGCTTCACAATGCCCGCGCCATCTTGCATTGCCTGCGCCAGGAGAGAGACAACCTTTGGTCCCGGTTCAACGGCGGCAAGAAAGGAGCTCTCTGGTATTATCGCTCGCTTGTGTCGGCGTTTCGCGAACACGGTAGCAGCGAGTTAATTGAGGAGCTCGATCGCGTCGTGATAGAAATCGAGAGATTGGCTCAATGAAAAGAGATGCGTCGAGCGCAACCACTCGATGGAGTTCTGATGTTTCGAAAGCCATGATCTGTTCATTTGAACTTGCATCGGCCGAATCGTGCGCGATCCTAAACGTATGCTGACGGAACGGCAAAAGACTGTGCTCGACTTTATCCAGCGCGAGCAGCGAGAGAAAGGGATTACGCCCAGCACGCGCGAAATTCAAAGTCATTTCGGGTTCGCCAGTCAGACTTCAGTGATGCAGTACATCGCGGCACTGGAGCGCAAAGGTTTTCTTGACCGGCACGCGCGCAAGGCCCGCGCGTTGATTACTCCAGCCATGAAAGTCAGGATCGCCGATATTCCAATTTACGGGCAGATCCCGGCGGGCATGTCGGCGCTGACCGAACAGACCATCGAAGGTCACGTGTCTCTCGATAAGCGGTCGGCTAATGTTTCCAAAAATCGCGGCACATTCGCCTTGCGCGTCCGTGGCGACTCGATGATCGGCGCTCACATTGTCGACGGTGACATCGTAATTTTGGAGGACAGCAAAGAGGCCCACAACGGCGATATTGTGGCGGCATTGATCGACGGTGAAACCACCCTCAAGCATTACGTGGTGGAGCATGGCCGCCCTTATCTGAAAGCGGAAAACCCGCGTTATCCAGATCTGATCCCGGCGCGCGAGTTAAAGATCCAGGGCGTGATGGTCTCGCTCATCCGCAAACAAGAACGGCGGAAGAAGTACTGAGGCGGACAGAGGCGGCGTAAGCTGACAAACCAGAAGTTTCTTGCGACTCCGATGGTAAAACATAGTATTACCTCATGACCAAGACGATTTCCAGGGTGGGCAATTCTCAGGGCATCATTTTCGATGCAGCGCTAATGGATCTGGCGCGACTGAAGGTAGGCGATGAGGTCAACGTGACCGTCGTGCCAGAAAGCGGCGCGATCGTCGTCATGCCAATTCGAAAAGGTCCCGCGCAAAGGGAAATCAAATCGACGATTAAGAAAACGGCCCAAGATTACCGTAAAACTTTGCGCAAACTCGCGTGAGCTCGAGGACTCCGGATGATTGCTTTCATCTCACGATCGAGATCGTCCGCGCGATTCACGACGAAGCGTTAAAAAGATTCGGCGGCCTAAAGGGCGTTTGTGATGAAGCATTGTTGGCATCAGCGGTGCTGACCCCGCAATCGAGCTTCGGTGGGAAGTCGCCATATGCTGACCTCGTGGAGATAGCGGCAGCCTATCTTTTCTACATTTGCAGTAACCATCCTTTTTTTGACGGGAATAAGCGTACTGCGATGATGGCCGCGATCGTGTTTCTGCGGCTGAACGGAATCGAACCTGCTCCCGACGGCGAGCGATGGGAGCGGTTGATGCTGGATGGGGGGGCGAGTAAAATTGATCGACTCGAAACTACTGAGCTTTTGCGCAAACTATTAAAGCGCCCCGGCCATGCTCGTTCATCTTGAATTTGGCTTTTAATGTTCGCTTGAACATAAACGAAAGGCGTGCCATTTTTTTCTTCGAATGGCTGCGCGCGTGAAGATTGATGACTCACCTCCCGGTTCGTCCCCCTTTCGGGCTACCCATCCATGTCGCTGGGCTCCCGCCGGCTCCATTCTGGATCTTCGGAAACTGCTGGCCGAGCGTTTCCCTCACGCTCCCGCTGCTCCGGAGAAGCGTTTAATCACGAGTTTAGCTTTTCTCGATCAAGCGACTGGTGGCGGCTTGCCAAAAGGCGCAATCACCGAATTGATCAGCCCACGAATAAGCGCTGGTAGCGCATCGCTCATTCATGCGCTGCTGCAATCAGGACAGCGAAATCATTATTTTGTCGCGTTGATCGACGGTCGCGATTCATTCGATCCATCTGCCTCAGGCGGACTGGGCAACGCGGGTTTGCATCATCTGCTCTGGGTTCGTTGCACCAAAGCTCTCGATACGATCAAAACGGCTGATCTGCTTTTACGCGACGGAAACTTCCCATTGGTAATTGTCGATCTTGTCCTCAATCCACCGGCAGACTTGAGCAAGATCCCACAGACAAGCTGGTATCGTTTGCAACGCCTTGTCGAGTCGGCTCCCACTGCGTGTCTGGTCATGACACGGCAAGGGATGGTCAGCAGTGCGCAACTCAAAATTGTTCTCGAAAATTCGTGGACGCTGGAAACTTTTGAAGACGAGAGCGCGATTTCGCGGCTCCAAATTCGTGTGCAACGATCGCATCTCCACCGGCAGCACATCCAAATTGGAGGAGCGAGTTGATGTTTGCGACAATTTATTTGCCGAATTTTTATTTGCAGGCAGCCATCCGCCATCAACCAGAACTACGCACACAACCGGTGGCGTTGCTTGAGGAACAGGAAAAGAAACCGGTTATCATTCAATTGAACGAAGCGGCGGAACAGGCCGGGATTCGCAAAGGAATGAGCCCAAGTCAGGCCCTGGCCCGCTATTTGCAGGTCACGATCAAAGCGCGCGCACGCGCGCAGGAAAAATCGATCCAGGAAATGTTACTTCACTATGCGTTTACGCTCAGCCCGTTTGTCGAAGCTACCAAGCCCGGCATTTGCACCATTCAATTTACTGACAACCGCGATCTGAGCGCGAAGGTCTCGCGGGTAATTGACCAATTAGCCGAATGCAAAATCACCGGCCAGGCCGGGATTGCTCTTACGCCGGATACAAGTCTTCTCATTGCGCATCTGGCGCGTCCGATTTTGGAAATCAATGACGCAAAAGAATTTCTCGATCCCCTGCCAATCGAGACCCTTGCAATGATCGGAACATAGACTTTCAGTCTGCGCACCAGCGGCGTGGGAAATTGGAGGGCTGAGCTCCGCGACGCCGGGTGTTGCGGGCTCGCAGGAGCTCGCCCCGCCAGAAATTCAAATCTCCGCTGGGCCACAAGGCCGCCTCAAGGCGTTGCAGGTCGTCGTTCGATCAGGAGCCGATAAACAAAACCGCCCAGCGCGCCGCCGACCAACGGTCCGATCCAATAAACATAGTGGTCATGCCAAAAATTTGCTGCAACAGCGGGGCCGAACACGCGCGCGGGATTCATGGCCGCCCCGGTAAGCGTTCCTCCAAACAGAATGTCGAGAGTGATTGTCGCTCCGATAACGAGACCAGCGATCCGCCGTGGTCCCCGTTCATCGACTGCCACGCCACAAACCACAAAGACGAGAAAGAAAGTGAGAATCGCTTCGACCAGAATTCCCTGCCACGGCGCGAGATTAATGGCGAGCTGTGGAGTCCCAGTAACGACGACTTCGCGCCCGAACAAGCCGAGGCAAATCAAGGCAGCCGAAATTCCGCCGAGACATTGCGCGATCCAATAGGGAAGCGCGTTCGTCCATTTCATATGACCGCCGCAAACAAGGCCGAAGGTGACCGCTGGATTTAACTGGCCTCCCGAGATGTGCAGAGTGGCGGAGACAAAAGCCGCAATCGTCAGACCGTGAGCGAGCGCGACGGCGAGCACATCATGCCCGGCGGTTTTGATCGCGCCGATACCGACAAAAATCAGCGCGAATGTTCCGATAAATTCTGCGAGGAGCGGCCGAAATTTGGTCATGCGTGGATGCAATCAAATCCGTCGCGCACTGGCAACCGTGTTTGTGCGTCCTACGCGCTCCATCTCGCGAGGCTGATGCAAGAGGCGGCTACAGCTGACGACTCGAATCTAACCGCCGGCGTAATTGGGATATCTCTCGTGCAACTCCCGGGCAAGCCGATCTGCTTCCTCGTTCTTGCCAGCCCGCTGGTAGGCGGATGCCGCTTTGTCCAATGCACGCGGAGTAATGGCCGGATCATCGTAGAGGAGAGCAACTCCCATAAAAGCCTTGCCAGCGTCATCGAAATTTCCGCGCTCCAATTGGACCTCGCCCGCCAGCAGTCGCGCTTCAGCATTCACCCGTCCCTCCGGTTGCAGCGCCATAATCTCTTCGGCAATTTTCTGAGCGTCGTCTGGTTTGTGAACACCAATCTTGATCGCGCCAAGCGCAATTAGCACTTTCGCCTTCCCCGCTGGATCCTTCGCGACCTGCAAATACTTGCCAAATGCATCTTCGGCATCGGGCAAATTTTTCAACTTTGTCGCCGCGTCTCCCAGATAAAACAAAAAGTCTGGTTTGACGTTGCCGCGATTATCGATCTTCGCGAGCGCGCCCAGATATTTTGCGGCCGCCTCATAGTTTTTCTCGTTGTAATATTCGATCCCCAACCATTCGAGAACTTCAGGCGGGACATTCACGTTCGGACTGTTCGCCATGAAATCGTTCACCTCTTTGGTGAGAGCAGGCCGATCCTTTAAGTAGAACTGGCACAAAATGAGCCGAAGCGAGGCGAGATTATAATACTGCTCCTTGTTCAGCTGGCGCGCGCTGTTGAGCGCCTTCATCGCCGTTTTATAGTCCTTCGCCTCAAACGCAGCCTTGCCGATATAGTATTGCGCCTGCGCCGCGACGAAACTCTTCGGGAATTCCTTCAAAAGCTGGCGGAATGTATCGACCATCCCTTTGGTGTTTTCCTGCTGTCCGAGAATCAAAGCCTTTAACTGCAGCGTCGCTTCCCGCTCCTGCGCGCTCGGATACTTGGTAAGAATCGTGTTCAGATCGGAAAGCGCGGCATCGTAGTTCTTATCCTGTTCGTAAGCTAAAGCGCGCTGAGCCAAAGCGGCGGGCACTTGCGGATTGTCCGGAAATGTCTGCACGTAATAGGTGAAAGCTTCGACAATCGCCGAAGCGTTTTTCGCCGGCATGTAGCAGAGCCCAAGCTTGTAAGCCGCCTCGGCGCGCAATTTTGAAGAAAGCTGAGAGCCACGAAGCTCCCCATAAATCGCGGCTGCCGCCGCGTAATTCTGTTGTTTGTATAGCGCTTCGGCTTTTAAGAGCTTCACCTGGTCGGCCCGCTCGTCTGTAGGATTCGTTGCCAGGAATTGCTCCGCCTCGGTGAGGAGCGCGGATGGATCGGAGTTGTACACGTTGATCAGCCGCTGATAGGCAGCGTCCCTTGCTTCTTCCCGATCCGGAAATTTTGCAATAATCTGGCGATAAAGTTGTTCAGCTTCCTTTGGGTGACCCAGTTGCCGCTGGCTGTTGGCTGCGAGCAACAAAACCTCGGCTTGAGCGGCCTCCGGAAGGCTCTCCTGTTCCTTCTTGTAATCAGCGAGCAACTGCGCGTATTGGCCGGTCTGATATTGCAAGCGGCGCAGACCGACTTGCGCGATCGCCCGGAATTTTCCCGGTTCAGACAAAGTGCGACCCTTTTGCAACAAGCTGGTGGCTCTATCGACCATTGCTTTGTCGATCTTGCCCTTATCAGCCTGGATAAGATCGAGAGCGATCACGCCGCCGCGCACGGCCGACTCGGCCTTTAAAGCTGGCTTTTGCGCTTCGCTCGAAAGCGCTTCGTATTGCTTCAGCGCATCGATTTTTCTTCCCCGCCCGATGAGAATCGATGCTGCCGTCCATCGTGCATCCTCGCGATAAGAATTCGGATTCGGAGCCTCGGCAACCTCCAGATAAATATCGCAGGCTTCTTCTTTGCGGCCGAGAACCTCGAGACAACGCGCTTCAAAATAGCGCGCAGACAATGCCACGGCTGATTCCTTTGATTTCGCGGCGGAGCGATGAAAGAGCGGAAGGGCCGTGGCATAATCCTTGTCCGTGAAAGCCATCTCAGCGAGAGCGTACGCGGCCGGACCGGCAAATTCGCCATCACCGTAGTCGCTCAGCACCTTCTGAAAGTTTGTTCGAGCGCTCGACGGGCGCTTGAGATTTCGATAGCATTCGCCCAGCGAAAAATAGGCGTTGGCCCGCCCGGCAGACCCCGCGTAATCGTCCAGATATTTCTGATATTCCGGGACCGCCAGATCGTACAGCTTGCGAGTGAAAAGCGCGTTCGCATAATCGAGCTGGCGGCGATCGGGCGCTTCGCTGTCTCGAGCCGGCGGTTCGGAAAAATCTTCCGACGGAAGGCGAGGCATCGGCGGCTCCTCGGCAGGGAGAGCACGCGCGACTGGCGGTTCATCCACTGGCCGAGCGCGGCGCACTTCGGGCGGATATTGAGCGAGAACCGCGCCCGCCATCAAAAACAGTATTGCCAGTCCCAAAAGACCGGTCGCGATTTGCGCTGTCTTCATTTCGCTGTCGCGAAAGCTACGTTAGTAATTCCAGCTTCGGTGCAAACGTTCAGGACACCAACGATGTTCTTGTAAGCGCCAGCCTCATCTCCGCGGATCACCACAGCTTGCTCGGGATTGAGTTGAACCAGACTTTTGAGCAATTCAGTCAATTCAGCGCCGCTCAGAGTGCGACGATTCACAACAACGTTGCCGTCCGCTTTCACATTGACAATCACATCCCCGATCGGCGCGGCTTTCTCCTTCGCAGCCGAAGCTTTTGGGACTTTGACGTCGAGTTCGTTCTCGGTGCGAGCCGCATTCCATGTCAGTAGAAAAAAAATCAACAACAACAACAGCACATCGACCAGCGGCGCCAGTTGAATGCCGGGATGATGCATGGGTGCGTGGCCTCGCAAATTCATATCGAGTGATGCGGGATTCGGGATGCGGGATGCGGAATATTGCTCGGGGTTGGGCGATGCTCACGGTCCACTCCTTCGATGAACACGTTGAGCTTGCGACCAAGCAGATCGAGTTGCGCCGCCAGGTCGCGATAAAGAGGTTCGTTACTAAGCGAGCCAGTTTCGAACAGCGTTTCCAAGTGATCGATGGTCTCGTCGCATGACGCGTGGGCGAAGACAAGGAACCGGATGAACTCTTGTTTGTAACGCCGGCGACCATAGCCCTCGACGATGTTTGAGCGTACGGACTTCACCGAGCGACGAATCTGACTGCCTTCCTCATACATCTCGAACTTCGGCAAGTCCTCAAGTGTCATGCGATGTATCGAAATCGATGCCTGCCGCGCCAGCTTCCAAACCTCAAGGTCACGATAACTCATCTCGTCTCTCCAATCTCACATTCGCATCCCGCATCCCGTACCCCGTATCCCGTATCCCGTTTACAGTTCATCCTCGATCAGCACGGGAGTCCGCTGGGCCCGCCTGTCATAGTGCAACGAAAGCAAAGCCAAAACATGCGTCGAAGCGGCTTCCAAATCTGAAATTAACTTTTGGGCTTTGCCGCGGAAAAAAGCGTAGAACATCATCGCCGGAATACCGATGGCCAGACCTGCGGCCGTGTTGACCAGCGCCTGACTGATCCCCCGCGAGAGGGCCACGTAGCGAGCCGACCCAACATCGGCTCCAAGCGCGCCGAAGGAATGGATAATCCCGAAGACGGTGCCAAGCAGACCGAGCAGCGGCGCGATCATGCCAATATCGGCGAGATAAATAACACGATTATTCAGACTGGCCGCGACTCGCGTTCCTTCCGTTTCGGCGATTTCACGGACCTGCTGAAAATCTGCATTCGGGTTCTTTGTCGTGAAATCGAGCATTTTTTGTACGACCCGCGCGATGGCTTCTCCGTGCCGATTGGAAACGGCGAGTAATCCCAGATAATCGCGTTTGCGCAAAAGCGCGTCGGCTGTCGCCATGTAACCGCTCGAGACCACCGCGCCGCGCCGGATCGTCATGAGATAAACGATCACGAGCGCCACGAAAAAGATCGACAGAAGAAAGAGCGGAATCATCACCGGCCCGGCATTGATCAGCGTATCCATGATGGTCTGCGACTGCGGGACAGCGGGCACCAGTGGCGGGGTGGCCTCCTGTGCAAGCAAAGGAGTTGCGATCGCCGCGGCGATCAACAGCAATGAAAACTTCATGCGAAGAATTTCGTAATGATATGCGGCGCAATCAGTGGATGCAAATGCACAACTGACAGATCAAACACAGACCAGCTCGCCGGGTTGCTAAACAAATCGATTTGGGATTGGTAGGGCGCGACCGCCGGGCGCGCCGACGCGAGCGGGCCGCCTCCCGTGACTGCGGGATCCCTTCCATTTTCGAGACGCGTCTCAGACAAATCGATCGCCGCCAACCGGTCGCCAGGAAATCAGCGGTTCAGATCTTTTGTATTAAAGATCTCAAGAGGAGCGCTCCACTCCTGGAAGTACGAGGGAAAAAGAGGACAAATAAAACGGTAAAAACAAAAATAACCTTGACACACCTTCTGGCGTCTCAACTAGAATCTTGGCTCTACGACGCGCGGCAAACTTTCGTCTATGAAAAAGAAATCCGTTTCCGGATCTGCCTTCTCTACTCAACGCGCCTTAATTGCTCTTCTTTTTTGCATAGCTGCTTGTTCGATACTGACTGGAACATTGCTGGCTTACTTCCGTCCCGAGGTGCCGACGAAGCTTTCAGAGAGAACGCTCACGTTTGCAGAACGCGTGGCTTATCAACGAGCTATTGAAGAAGTTTACTGGCGTCACCGGATCTGGCCGAAAGAGCGCCCCGATCCGAAGCCATCGCTAGAGGCGGTGATGTCTCAGGCGCAATTGGAAAAGAAAGTCCATGATTATCTGCGCAAGTCGCAGGCGCTGGAGGATTACTGGCAACGGCCGCTTACTGCCGAGCAGTTGCAGGCTGAAATGGAGCGCATGGCACAGAACACCAAGCAGCCAGAGGTGCTGAAGGAACTTTTTGATGCGCTTGGCAACGATCCGTTTGTTATCGCTGAGTGTCTCGCCCGGCCAGCATTAGCGAATCGTTTACTGACGAGCTGGTATGCACACGATGAGAGAATTCACGGTGCACTGAAACAGCGTATCGAGGCTGAGCTGCGGGCTCATCCCAGCGTCGAGCAGATGACACAGCTCAGCGGGAAGTACAGCGAAATCGAGTTAGCCAAAAGCGATAGTGCCCGTAATGCAGATGATCGGGAGGCTCCGCACAGCGCTAAGCTCAACAGCCGCGAGTGGGATGAAACCCTGCAAAATCTTGCCCTGATGTTTGGCACTGTAAAAAATAGTACAACGCGAACGGAAGTATTGAGCAGTGCCGCACGGTTAGGACGCGACACGCCTGCCTCCACAGCGATAACACAAATCAAGACCGGAGTGCTGAGTCCATTGCGGGAAGATGAGGCGCATTACTATGCGACGGCAGTCCTTAGCAAAACCGATGACCGCCTAAAGCTGGCTACCGTTTCATGGCGCAAAGAGCCGCTGCAGTCGTGGCTAGCCACAAAAGAAAACCAAATCGTGGCACTACCGACAACAGCGTCCGATCACTATAGGCTCCCTGCGATAAC
>Ga0137375_10000804_pt1 | contig 35069 bp, 36 predicted proteins | sample SagtaG_24_FD_104936 | JGI IMG/M metagenome (GOLD analysis project Ga0137375, IMG submission 104936) | Vadose zone soil microbial communities from Sagehorn Ranch, Mendocino, California, USA - Sage1_R_113_16 metaG | ecosystem: Environmental > Terrestrial > Soil > Vadose zone | place: USA... | reverse complement strand
GTGTGCTTGCGGCAAGGATGCGTGAGGCAAGCTGAACGCGGCGGTTATGTTCGTGGGCGAGGAGGTCGCCCATGGGACGAGAACGAAGAGCCGCTTCGGCGGAGCTGACGAGGCTGACGGAGGCGGTCGCGAAGTGGCGCGCAGCGGGTGGAGGCCGTGGCTCGAGGATTCCGGAAGAGCTTTGGAACGAAGCGGCGCGAGTGGCGCAGATCGACGGGACGTGGCGAACGGCGAAGGCAATTGCGTTTCGGTACGACACGCTCAAGAAGAGGGTTGAGGATGGCGGCGGCGGGGCGACGCAAGCTCCGATGGCGCCGGTGGCGCCTGGCACGACGCAACGGGTCGAGCGGGTGCGACCAAGAGAGCGGAGCCGAGTGCGCTTTGCGCGCTCGAGCAAGAAGGCGGGTATCGTGTTTGGATCGACGAAGGCGCCTGCCACAGCGAAGGTGAACGATGCCCCGAAGTCGTTCGTCGCGCTGGAGGTGGGGCCGGCGGTCGTCGGCGGTATTCGAACGGTCGTTGAGCTTGAGGGTCGGCACGGTGATCGAATGCGCTTGGAGTTGGCGGGCAGCGTGGACGTGCGCGGATGGGTCGAGAAATTTTGGGGACGCCAACGGTGATTCAATTGGCGCCGCAGATGCGGATCGTCGTGTGCGTCGAAGCGGTGGATTTCCGGCGGGGGATCGACGGGCTGGTGCGCGTGTGCCGCGAGCTTCTGACGGCGGATCCGTTTTCAGGGACGATGTTCACGTTCCGCAACAAGCGAGGCACGGCGATCAAGCTTCTGGCGTATGACGGGCAAGGATTCTGGCTCTGCCAAAAGCGTCTATCGAAGGGCAAATTTCGCCACTGGCCCGAGAGCCGAGGGACCGTGCAGCGCGAGCTACTCGCGCACGAGCTCGGCGTGCTGCTCGCCGGTGGCGATCCTGACCGCACGCATGCAGCTCCGCAGTGGCGCCGCGTCACGACGAGCGCGGCGTCGTAAATCTTTTCTCTTGCGTTCTATTTGCGCCTGTGCTTTACCTCGCCGTCGTGGAGACGGTGCTGCGGTATCGAGGACGCGAGATCAACCGAGAACAGGTCGGGTTCATCCGCGAGTTGATCGCGGATAGGCCCGAGGCAAGCCGGCGCGCGCTGTCGATCGAGCTGTCGCGTACGTGGGGCTGGGTGCAGCCGAACGGCACGCTGCGCGATGCGATCTGCCGAGGTCTCTTGCTCGCGCTCTTTCGAGCGGGGCACATCGAGCTTCCGCCTCAGCGGTGGGAGTTTCGACGTGTTGGAACGCGGCGCACGCCCGAACCGGTCGAGATCGATGCGACGCTCATCGAAGGGCGCTTGCGCGATCTCTGGCCGTTGGAGATCCGGCAGGTCCGGCGCACGCCCGAGGAGGCGCTCGTCAACTCGCTCGTCGAGCACCACCACTACCTCAAGTATCGGCAACCAGTCGGCGAGCACTTGAAGTATCTGGTGACGGCGAGACAGCGCCCGATCGCGTGCTTGTGCTGGTCGTCGGCACCGCGGCACTTGGCGCCGCGCGATCAGTTCATCGGTTGGTCGCCCGAAGCGCGCCGGGCGAACATTCGCCACGTCGCCTATCAGACCCGGTTTTTGATCTTGCCGTGGGTGCGCGTACCGCACTTGGCCTCGCATCTTCTGGGCGCGATGTCGCGACAGCTCTCGGACGACTGGCAGCAAATCTACGGTCACCCCATCTACTTCACCGAGACGTTCGTCGATCCCGAGCGCAACCGGGGCACCTGCTACCGCGCGTCCAACTGGACGGCGCTCGGGTTGACCAAAGGCCGAGGCAAAGACGACCTTCTGAACAAGGGACCGAACCGCTCGCTCAAGCTCTTGTTCGGCTATCCGCTCGTTCGAGATTTCCGCGAGCGGCTCTGCGCGGTGGGATGAGCGATGGCCACGAGGACCGAGACGTCCACCATCGACATCGACATTGCCGAGGTCGGCGAACTTTTGGCTCGCATCAAGCCGCAGATTGCGGACGATGACTACGCGCACGTCGAAGGTTTGGCGCGGACGGTGGTCGAGCTACAGAAGCAGATCCGGCAGAAAGGCGCGACGATCGTAGGGCTGCGACGGTTGCTCGGATGGTCGAGCAGTGAGAAGACCGCCGACGTGCTCGGCGACGCGACGGCGGCGAGCTCGGGCAAGGACGAGTCGTCGCCCCCGAGAAGCGACGGCGCGAGCCACGACGCACCCGACGTGCGAGACGACGCCGACGCACAGCATGGCCCCGACGGCGCGCATGAACATGGAGGCGGCGCCCAAGCTCGTCGCAAGGGACACGGCCGCATCCCCGCTCGCGACTACCAGGATGCGCGCCATGTTGCCGTGGGGCACGAGCACCTGCGCGTCGGAGACGCTTGCCCACAGTGCGCGCGCGGCAAGCTGTACCGGCTCAGCGAGCCGGCCACCCTCGTGCGCATCGTGGGGCAAGCGCCGCTTGTGGCGCTCTGTTGGGATTGCGAACGGCTGCGTTGCGGCGGATGCGGTCACGTCTTCACCGCTCGCGCTCCCCAAGAGGCGCAAGGCCCGAAGTACTCGAGCAGCGCGGCGAGCATGATGGCCCTGCTTCGCTACGGCGCCGGGATGCCGCTTCACCGCCTCGAGCGGCTCGAGCGCAATCTGGGCACGCCGTTGCCGGCGTCGACGCAGTGGGAGATCGTTCGCGATCGAGTGGACGCCGTCGTTCCCGTCTACGACGAGCTATGCCGGCGAGCGGCAGAGGGCCGAGTCCTTCACAACGATGACACGCACGCGCGCATCCTCGAGCTGATGGGCAAACGCCGCGCCGACCTCGAGGCTGCGGGCAAGCTCGACGATCCCGAGCGCACGGGGCTGTTCACGACGGGCGTCGTGGCCACCACCAGCGCTGGCCCGATTGCGCTCTTCTTCACCGGTCGCAAGCATGCCGGCGAGAATCTCCATAAGCTCCTGGGCGACCGCAAGGACGGGCTCGCGCCGCCCATCCAGATGTGCGACGGACTGGGCCGCAACGTGCCCAAGGGCCGTGAGATCATCGAGAGCAATTGCCTCGCTCACGGACGACGCCACATCGTGGACGAAGTCGGAAACTTCCCCGCCGAATGCCGTCACGTGCTCGAAGAGCTCGGCAAGGTGTTCAAGAACGAGGCGACCTGCCGAGAGCAAGGGTTGAGCGGCGATGAGCGCCTCGCCCTTCACCAAAAAGAAAGCGCGCCTTTGATGGCCGAGCTCGAGAAGTGGATGAAGGCCGAGCTCGAGGAGAGACGCGTCGAGCCCAACTCCGGTCTCGGGCAAGCCTTCGACTATCTACTCAAGCGCTGGAACAAGCTCACGCTCTTTTTGCGCATGCCGGACGCGCCTCTGGAAAATAACATTTGCGAGCGCGCCTTGAAGATGGCGATTCGGCATCGCAACAACTCCCTGTTCTATCGGAGCGCGCACGGCGCCCACGTCGGCGACATCTACATGGCCCTCATCTACACCGCCGACCTGCACGCCGAGAATGCCTTCGAGTACCTGACGGCCCTGTTCGACAACGAGCGCGACGTCGCGGCCGATCCCGCCGCCTGGTTGCCGTGGACCTATCGCGCCACGTTGGCGGCGCGGGGCGAGCGGCCAGCGGCGTAGTCGTCGCCGCGTCACGCTGTAGCCGGCGCATGGGTCGACGAGCAACCGCTGGTCACGGTTGACGGCCGCGTGGCGCTCTGCTGGATCGAAACCATGATGGGTAACAAGGCGAACGTCGCGCACGAGATCGAGGTCGAGCTGGAGTCGCGCGAGCTGGCGGCAGTCCGTCGCCTTCGTTACCTCGACGACATCATGACCGACGTGCTCGACTCAGCGCGTCCGTCGGGCACCGACGGCTTCGTCGTGCTGACAGGCAAGAGGTTCGCCTTCGAGCATCTCGTCGGCGAGATCGCGCACGCGGTGAACCATTCGCGCCGGTGGACCGCGAGCGTAGACGCGCTCAGCGGCGCGGCCGACGCGATCGAGCTCGCGCTGGCCGACCCTTGAGTCCGCGCCGCACAACGCGCGTCACTCGGCAATCGTGCGGCCGAGCACCGACTCGCCGCCGAGGATGCTCGCGGGTAGCGGTGGCTTGCGTGCCCGCCGCGCCATCTGCTGCGAAAAACGCGGGCGGCGCGGGTGTCATGCAGGGGCCTCCCCCACCTACGATACCGCCTGCGATCCTGGTCCTTCACGCACCGTTGCCGGAAGCACACCTGCTCCGCAGCACGCTAGCGTAGGCGACGAAGTCCGATTCCGAAGCGAGCAGCCAATTGATTTCGTCGTCCACGCTTGACGTCTCGGCGCCAGAATTGTTGTCGACGAGGGCCGCGCGATCCCGAATCTGACGCGCGAGTCTGTCGGCGTCCGCGACCATGGCGATCACCGCAACGACTACTCCTTCAATCGATTCACATGCAATACAGAGCACCGGTTCCTTGCTGTCTGAGCCAAAGTCTCTGACCGCCTGAGAAATGAGTTGGTCATTGATGAGAATGTCGGCGTCAAGCTTGCGAAGCAGTCGCCTCTCGACATCCGAGTTGATGGCCCGGCGCAAGGCAGTCATGATGAGACCATCCCTGGCGCCCTCGGGCGGAATCCTGCGCGTGCGCCCTTTCAGGATCCGAAGGAGTTCCTGCTCGACGTCATCCGGTCCAGGAGCTGAGCAAGCCCATATGACCGCGCCAACGAACGCGGTCCCCAGACCGTTCTGAACGATGTAGTCCAGGGCCCGCTCATGAGCCGCATCACCATTCAATGGCAGCCGCACCCGGAGTTCCTCGAACAACTTCGGAACCTCGGGGGTTTCGCCGCGAACCCACCGCTCGACTTGGCTCTGCCCCGGCGTGTTGAACTCGATGTTGGTCCGAAGAACAGCGTTGAACCTTGTGCCCCTCTCATGGTGTCGATGAAACGCTTTCAAGAAGTTGAACAGCACGGGGAACACATTCGTCCACGATGGCGAAGCCGAGCGGTACTTGATCTGTTCCTCGACCTGGCGAATACCTTCAAGGTCAATTGCCACTGAATCGATGTCCTCGTTTCCCTCCACCACGAGATACGCGTCCATTGGAAGCTCCAACCACCGAAGGACGGTGAACAAGATCTGATACCAGTACCCGCGAAGGCTGGTGCTCGCGACGCGCTTTGAGTCTCGAATTTCGTGGTTCATGATCGATTCACCACACGGTACCTGCGAAGGGATCCGCGTATGGTTGCTTTCTCCGGGCCCGATGCCGATGGTAACGTACCCGTCGGGCGGCATCCAATTCGACCATGCTTGACCCGCGTGCCGGAGACCATGCCCTAGATTCGCGGCGCCCCAGACAGGCAGGCGGTCCACTTGATGCGTATCGAGTTTCCGCCCTGAGTCCGCTCTCCTAGATGAGATCGAAGCGCGTCAAATATCTATTCGCCCCGGTGCATCTCCGCCGTTCTCGCCATGATCGATGATGAGGATCCCCGAGCGATGGGGGTCGACCGGCTTCGTCCCTCCCCAGAGCATCGTTCCAACGTCGTCTACAAAATCAAAGAGCCCCGTCTCGAGAGGCCGCACGATTTCCTCGAGCCGTCGACGGTCGTTGAAGGTCCACCGATGACGGCGCGCTTTGCTCCTTACGCTGGCGTGATCCGGAATGAGCATCGCGTTGGCAGCCAGGTCGGAGGCGCCTGCCCATTTCGCTGCGGGGGAATAGTAGGAGAAGCGCTCTTGCATCGTTCGGTGGACGAAGGCATTTCGGTAGTCGTTCAGCTCGTCGAACCAGGTGCCATGCTTCTCGAGAATCTCGAGCTCGGCAACCACGTCTGGAGTCCCTCGATTTCGTCGCTTGCTCAGGGCCTCGGTTACGTTCACTTTGCCCGCGGCGTCCTCCGACATTGTTCGGCGAGCCCCAAGGTAGATCGTTTCGTCGACGGCAGACCGAGCGGCCGAGAGAAGCGCAACTGCCTCGAAGACGGCATAGCGTCCAACGGTGTCCCGAACCTCGTAACGAGAAGGAATAAGAGTCGACCGCGCCTCCCCAGTCGCGACGATCCACTCGAACTTTAGTCGGTGATAGCGAGCTTCCGTCACCAGGAGCGCGATCGAAGAGAGGCATCCGTCTCGCTCGTCCCTTGGGACTTTCGAGAGAGCCGGAACGTCTTCAGTCATCTCGAGCAAGCGGAGCATTCTACTTGTCCGATTGTCGACGCCGGGGAGACCGAGGATTGGTTGCGCAAGGTCCGAAAGAATTTGTTGGTGATCCGGTGTCATGGTGCTGCGGTTTCGATTCTGGTGAACAGCGCTCCAGTCGATCCGCTGAACTCCTTTGATTAAGCGGCTGAACCGTCAACCTTGCTCAAATCGAGCCACCCGGCAATGTCGAGGAGGCACCCCAGACTCAAAGTAATTGAGTCCTCCGGAATCGGCTCCTTGGTGATGAAGCGGAACTCGCGCTGATAGCCGTACTCACCAATCTTGCGGAATGGGCCCATTTCTCCGCAGTGGTCGGGCAACACATATTCTACCAAGCCCCGGTCTTGGTCGAGGTCGTGGCCGGCGTCGTTGGCGGCCCGCTCCAACCGACGCACGAACTCGGGCGCGTTTTTGAACACCACCAGGGTATCGCCGAATTCCAAGAGTCGCCTGTCTCGGATGAACGGGCCAAGGCTGCGTCCGATATCGAAGCCACCATCCGACGAAATCTCGATTGCGCTCATACAGTAAACCGCATGGTGTCTTGCGGAACTGTTGAGTCGAAGGGACTCTATCTCGAGCGGCAATGCTTTGTCGCCGACCTTGGCAACCACCTTCAGGGATGGATTTCGGCCCGAATAATAGGTGAAGAGGCCCTCGTTCGGGTCGCCTACGACCCTGGATTCCATCTTGGTAAACGCCGAGAGTCGCCTCATGAAGACAGAACCTTTCTCGCAAAGGTCCTGCATTCGCATCCGGGATCCGATCTTCGCGAGGAGGAGGTGCATGTTGCTCTCTCCATTTTGACGGCGCATCACATGATGGGCAAGTGCGGGTATGATGGACAACGTCCTATGCAGGGCTGCTGGATGGCGCCCCAAGAGATGGCTACTCGTCCGTTCCGAGGTTGGTCACGCGTGCCGTGTGGACGAGTACTATGGCGAGCGGCAATTGGTTGAGAGCGGCTGGCGCGCACTCGGATCAGCTCGGGACGTGATGGACGCGGAGAGTGGTTCCCGAACCGTCGGAGTCAAGCTACTTACTCCAGGGTCGGGCCTTGGTGCGACGGTGGTGAGCCGGCGGTTCCATCTTTCCGAAAACTGACCAGTTTGTCGGCCTCTTCGGTCTGTCCATTCGTGACCGGATCTGGCATACTTCCCGCGCTATGGCGCGCTCAGACCTGCTCCTCAACCTCGTCCGTGCCGGGTCCCTTGGGGACCAGGTCGGCTTTCGTCGCACGGTCGAGGCGATGATTGCGGAGGAGCGTGAGCGGCAGCATCACGTCGTCGCCGATAGACTCGCCGAGTACCTCACGAGCAGAGTCAACGATGCGCGCGGACCGTCCGCCGATGCGCCGATCGGGTCGTACGACGAGCGGCGCCCGGAACGGATGTTGGCGGATCTCGTTCTGCCGGAAAACGTAGCCGCGGCGTGCGCAGAGCTTATCGAGGAACAGCAGCGGGCCGATCTCCTTCGTTCGCACGCGATCGAGCCGCGACATCGAGTTCTCCTTGCTGGCCCGCCTGGCAACGGGAAAACGTCTTTGGCAGAAGCAATCGCAAGTGAGCTCGCTCTGCCACTGCTGGTCGTTCGGTACGACGGTGTGATCGGAAGCTACCTGGGCGAAACCGCTGTTCGACTGGCTCGCCTCATGGAACACGTGCGGTCTCGCCGGTGCGTGGTTTTCTTCGACGAGTTCGACGCCATCGGGAAAGAGCGCGGCGACGAGCACGAGACGGGCGAGATCAAGCGAGTGGTGAGCTCGCTTCTGCTCAACATCGACGCGCTCCCCTCGTACGTCGTGGTGGTGACGGCAACCAACCACCCGGAGCTCCTCGACCGCGCGGTGTGGCGTCGATTCCAGCTTCGCCTGGAGCTGCCTCCGCCGACTCGCGACGCCATCGTTGAATGGGTCAGAAGGTTCGAAGAACGCAGCGACGTCAAGCTCGGACTCACAGCGAAGCAAATCGACGAGTACCTCACGCGACTGAGCTACGCGGAGTTGGAAGAGTTCTGCACCGATATTCTTCGCCGACTAGTCCTGCAGGGACCGAAGCGGGAAGTGAAAGTCGTTGTCGCATCGCGGCTGCATCAGCTGTCCGCTCGGTTTCAGGTTCGGAAATAGGGGATGGCGTCGCCCGCGCGACCGCTCCTCATTTCGCCACCTGGCCTCAAGCAAGCGTTCACTCTACTGCCGCCGCGCGGAGGCGGGCCCCGGAATCCAAGAAAGGCGCGCCAAGTAGAGCGCCTCGCGCCGCGATTCACGGAGCTCCAGCTGGCGCTCGAAGCGCGTCGGGGCGCGCTGCAAGGCGACGCGGCTGGCGTCGCTCTCGAGCAAGTACTCGTGTTCGAGACGAACGGCGCGGTGAAAGATCTTTACGAGACAGTCGCCCGAACGCCGGGGCTCGAGTGGCTTGCGGAAGAAGACATTCGCGATCTCGTTCCCAACGAGGATTTCTTCGTTGCCGACCAGCCGGACAAACCGGTGAACGCGCTGCTGTATCTCGTGCTCTTCAATCAGCAGGCACTCGAGCAGCTGCTTTCACTCTGGCGCTTGTGGTGCGTGAGCGCCCGGCTTCCAAAAGAACACCGTGGTTGGCCCCCGGTATTCCGTCAGCTCCGCGACATCCGAAGGTGGAGCGTTCGGGATCGGCTGGAAGAAACGGGCATTCTTACTTATTGGCGCGACCGAGTCGCCGCCGCTTTCGAGACGGTCGGCGTCGAGATCGAGCTCTGGTATCGGCGGCCTGAGCAGCGTTCTGCGGCAGAGAGGCGCGTTCGTGAGCTCGTGTCGCGCGCGAAGGGTCAAGTGCTGGCGAGCTGCACGATTGAGGAGATTGCCTACCACGCGCTCGTTTGCAAGCTCCCGATCAGCGCCGTCGAGCAGATGCTCGACAACCCCGAAGTCGAGCTCTTGCAGTGCGACGAAGTTCGGCTCGTGCGACCGACCGGGCAGGTCGGAGCCCCAGTCGTCGCCGACGAGCCTGAGCAGGAGGAAGAACGTGACGGTGGTGACGCTCGCCTGGACGCCCCGATCGTCGCACTCCTTGATGGTCTGCCCCTGGAGAACCATCGCCGCCTCGCCGGGAGGCTCGTTGTGGACGACCCTGACGGTTGGGCAGAGACCTATCCCGTCGCGAGTCGCTGCCACGGGACGGCGATGGCTTCGCTCATTTTGCATGGCGACCTCGGTGCGAACGAGGAGCCGGTTCGGCAGCGGCTCTACGTGCGGCCGATCATGCGCCCCGACGACTTTGGAGGGCTACGCGAGCAGGCACCCGAGGACCTCTCATGGGTGGACCTTATCCATCGGGCTGTCCGCCGCGTGGTCGTCGGTGATGGCACCTTGCCGCCCGTGGCGCCATCGGTCCACGTCATCAACCTGTCCATCGGCGACCCATACCAGCCGTTCATCCGCTCGATGAGCCCGCTCGCGAAACTGCTCGACTGGCTTTCGTGGCAGCATCGCATTCTGTTCGTCGTGAGCGCAGGGAATCACAACGCTCCGATCACCGTTGCCGGGCGCGCCGACCAGACCAAGCCGGACGCGATCGTTTCAGCCATTGCGAGCGCCCAGCGACACCGGCGAATCCTATCGCCCGCCGAGGCGGTCAACGTTCTCTCCGTCGGCGCGACTGGCGACGATGCCAGCGGGCCCTGGAAGCCACGGGACTCGCACGAGTACGACCTGACGTTGCCCGAGGGCCTGCCGAGCCCCATCAGCGGCCTCGGTCGCGGGTACCGACGCATTGTGAAACCTGACGTGCTGGCTCCGGGCGGACGCGTCGTGTTTCTTGCCGCAGCCGGATCCGACGGCGGGACGAGCTTTGCTCCCGATCCCCGCCCACGCCTACCGCCTGGCCACCGGGTCGCTGCTCCCAGTACTACGCCCGGTGACTTGTCAGGTGTTCGGTATTCGGCTGGAACCAGCAATGCGGCGGCACTGACGAGCCGGGCTGCGGTCCGCATCGCCGACGCGCTCCGGGACCTTGGCGCTCAACCCAACGCGGCACAGCTTGCGCACGTGCCGCTCGCACTCTGGCTGCGAACTCTCCTGGCGCACGGTGCGAGCTGGCTGTCAGAAGGCACCAAGCTCGTCGAGCGGGTCCTCCGCACGGAGGCTAATCGGCCGACGTTCACGGATGAAATTTCGGCACTGCTCACGTTCGGGAAGATTCGCCCCGAACGAGCGATCGCATGCTCGGAGGAGCGTGTGACCGTTCTCGCGGGAGGCGACATTGCTGCGGATGAACGCTACGTACATCGAATCCCGCTGCCACCCTCATTGAACGCGCACACGGCGTGGCGCCGCGTGACCATCACCATGAGCTGGTTCTCCCCCATCAACCCGACACATCGAAAGTATCGACGCGCCGCTTTGTGGTTCGAGCCCCCGGGAAAAGAAGAGTTGCTCGTGCATCGAAGCGGTGTCGACTGGCGCGCAGTCAAGCGAGGAACGCTGCAACACGAAGTGCTCGAAGGGGAGCAGGGGGCGATCAACATCCAGCCGGACGCTTCCCTGGAGGTCCCCGTGTCGTGTATTGCGGAAGCAGGAGCCCTCGATGAACGAGTCCCGTACGCCATGGCGGTCACTCTCGAGGTCGCGCCCGGGGTGAACACGAAGATCTACGACGAGGTGCGCGCACGCATCGCGCCGCGCGTGCCGGTGCGCCCGAGCGCATGACCATGGAAGGGCGAAGGGGCGAATAGTCCGACGAATCCTCTGTGTGCCTGTCGAGGTGGGGCTCGTGCGGGCGGAGTGGGGTCGAGGCCCATGGCGACGAGGATGTCGCGCACGGGCTCGGGCTCGGTGACGAGTGCGACCATGACGCTGCTGTTTTTGAACGGATGGCAGCGTCACCGGGGTGTGGCGTCGCTCCGAGGTCGAAAGGCCCTATGGCGTCACGACGCTCGTGCCTGACGGCGGCGTGAATTTGAACTCGCTCGGAGGCACGGGCGTGTTTACAATCGGATTGTTGAAGTCGAATCGGTTGCGGTTGCCTTGGGCATCGACGACCACCACGCGACGCACTTGCGCGGTCGCGCCGTCGACGTAGAGCAACATGACCTGGCACGTCGGAGTCGGTTGCTTGGGCGTGCCCTCAAGCACGTACCCTCCGGGCATGGGTGAGGGGCTCACGAGCCGAAGGTCGAACAACGTGACGAGCTTGCCTTGCCCCATCAGAAAGGCGAGCACCGCAGGGTAGGGCGTCTGTCCCATTGGTTGCTGGATCATCTGGTGGTTCTGAGGCTCGTACACCTTCAGATCCTTGCCGTCGGAGACGACACGATTGCGGTTCGGTGCGTTGTATCTCCAGCTCATCTTGCCCGGCTTTTCGAACACGACGTGGCCATCGGAGGATTGCGTACGCCCGTAGATCTTGCTTACGAGCTCCTGCTTGAAGTCGGCTTGGTACGTCGTTGCCTGGTTGTAGACGGCCTGCACCCTTGCAGCGACTTGGGCCGACGTTACGCCGGAAGAAGGGTTGGCCGAGCTGGCGGGACCCTGACCCGAGGCAACGAGGCTGATGCTCAGGAGAGAGAGACTGACCAGAGCGGTGGCGGCTTTCATCGTACACAAGCTACCACGCTTGGGCGGGAGGCCCCTTTCTGGGAGGTGCCATCCGAAGTCTGCCTGTCGAGGCGGCGCTCGTGCGGGCGGAGTCGGGTCGAGGCCTATGGAGACGAGGATGTCGCGCACGGGCCTGAGCTCGGTGACGAGAGCGACCAGCGTGGCGCAGCACGGACAGCGCAGGACCTTGACTCCGTCGACTACAGATGTAATTCTCGCAACGAGAGGTCGTTCAAATGAAGACCATGCCGGCAATCTCCGAGGCCGAGTGGCAAGTCATGACTGTGCTCTGGGATCACAATCCGGCCACGGCAGGCGAAATCGTCGGCGTCCTGCACGGAAGGGTCGATTGGAAACCGACGACGGTGAAGACGCTTCTCGGGCGACTTGTGAAAAAGGGCGCCGTCGCATTCTCCCAGCGCGGTCGGGAGTACGTTTATCGTCCCCAACTCGAGCGTGAGGAATGCATCCGCGCTGCATCGAGCTCCTTTCTAGGGCGTTTGTTCGGAGGGTCGCTCGTTCCGATGGTGGCGCAGTTGGTCGATACCGGCGCGCTGAGCTCGAAGGACATTCGTGATCTTCGTCAGGTACTCGATCGGGGCGCCGACCGTTTGGGGCGAGGGAATCGCGGCCGGGTGGGAAAGAAGAGCAAATGAACTGGGCGCACTTGTCCGAAGTGTGGCTCGACTGGGTCGTGCGTTCCTCATTGCAGGCCACGGTCATGGCTGCACTCTTGCTGCTCGTGCGTTTCGTCGTGGGCCGTCGTGTGCCGCCGGCGATTCTGTGCGCTGGATGGTTGCTCGTCACACTCCGACTCAGCATGCCGATTGATTTTCGTTCGCCACTGAGCGCGTACGGGTACTTCGATCGCAGCATTGCGGTGCCGCAAGGCCTGCTTGGTCACGATGCCGATCGACCCGGTTTGACTGAGTCAGGTCCCGGGACTGAGAAGGCCGCGCCGACAGTGTTGCACTCGCCTGAATCCGCTGCGCTTTCGAGCAACTCGGTACCAATTCGCGAAGAGGTTGGGACTTCTCATTGGTCACGTCCGGTCAAGCTGCTCCTTGCCTGGGCGGTCGGCGCTCTCGCCGTGGCCGCCATCGTCTTCCTGAGCAGTTGGCGGGTTCTGCGTCGTTTGACGAAGGGACGCAAGGTTGCCACCCCTGCCTTTGCGATCCTGGTCAGCGAGTGCGCGTCGAGAATCGGTGTTTCCCCTCGGATCGATGTCATCGAGGTGCCCGGTTTTGCTGTCCCGGCCATCGTGGGGGTCTGGCATCCGCGGCTGGTCTTGCCGCCCGATTTTCTCGCAGCGCACGACGAGCGACAACAGCGGCACGTGCTGTTGCACGAGCTCTCACACGTTCGGCGCCTCGATGTTCTTGTCGGATACCTTGCGACGCTCGCACTCGTGGTGCACTGGTTCAATCCGATCGTTTGGATTGTGGTGCGCTGTTTGCGGCAAGATCGCGAGCTTGCATGTGACGCGCTCGCCCTCCGAGCGCTCTCGCAGGACGAACACCGCGAGTACGGACTATCGTTGCTGCATCTCATCGAGCATGCCCCGCGCACGCAGAGTCAACCGACGGCCGCATTTGTCGTCGAGGAGCGACGGGCTCTGGAACGCCGCATTGCCGCCATCGCAACGTACGAGCGCGTTTCGGCGCCCAAGCTAGCGCTACTGGGTGCCATGCTGCTTGCGGCCGCTTGCGCAACGATGTCCAGTCCTTCCGAGGCTCCAAAGCAGGCGGGGACGCTGGCGGCTCCTACTTCGAGCGCATCGGCAACGGCCCGAGCTGGACCACCGACATCGCTCACCGGCCGATGGCGCGTGGTACGCCTCGATGTGGCGGGGGCTTCGTCGGGCCAGCGCGACTTTGCGCTGGTCGTGAGCACGAAATATCCGCCTCCCGATGGCAGACGCATGTCAGTTGGGATGAATGGCATGGTGTACATCCGCGAGCGATCGATGTCCTATTCCGCTGCTTGGATCACCAAGGAAGGACGACTCGACCTATGGTGGGAGGCGGGCCCGGACAAGGGCGTCCTGCCAACACTGATGGCGTGGGCTGGCAAGGGAGAGCTTAAGGAGGCCGAGGGAATCTTCCGTCTTGACGATTGGCCAGCCCAGATCGTTTTCCAGCGAAATCCCGATGGGACGCTCACTTTCCACATTCCTTGGACTCGAACGACCGCCACGATCGAGCGCGCGGCAGAGCCGGTGCCGCGCAACGGCTTGCGATTTTCGGCGCTGGTCCTTCGCTTCGATGACGGCGAACCCCCGAAGCCCGATCCGGTCTCGCGGCCCCGCGCGACTCTCCTTTGGGAGCGACCTGGCGGCGGCGCAATATCGACGAACGATCAGCCGCTTTCATTCGGCCCTGGTCGAGAGTTCGATGGTGCCCCGTTCGAAATCGATATCTCGGGGCCACCGCCGGAGGCGGCGCTGAGTAGCCTCCACGGCGTTCGCTTCGCAGTTGCACATGTCGTCGTTTACGACGACATCAATCACTCGAATCGGTTTGAACACCGACTTGTCGGCACCCCGATAGGGAACGATGTGGTCAGGGGTATCAGCAACGTGGCCATACTATGGCGCGGCTCGGAGCCCGGTGAGCAGCAGTCGGCAACCGATCCTCTCATGGACACGTGGCCCGGCTACGAACTCGTCACGATCGGCTCCGATGGCCGGAGCACGATCGGATACACGCCTTGGGTGCCGGGTCCTTATCGTGGCCTCCTTCCGCCAACTGCCGGCGCGCTTGTGACCGATCCCGAGTATCCCATGCCCTTCACCATCGCCCTTCAGGAGCGCGCGGTAGTTCACGAGCTCCCAAGCCTGCTGCACTGAGTGAGAGATCTGCCGCCGTGAACCGCCTGTTGGTCGTCATCCTGGCATCGTGCATTGCGTGTAGCCGCTCGGCCCCACCGACAGGTGCCTCGCCTGGTATCTCGGCGTCGTCGGTGGCCAGCAACATTGCGCCGACGCCATCCGCGAGCGCTGCTTTGCCGAGTGCGGCGCCCGGACAGAACTGGACGAACATCCCCGGCTGGTCATTCCATTCGAGCGGGGCAATGTCCGCACGATTCGACTCCACCGAACACAGGTCCGGTTCGGGCAGCGCGCGCATCGAGTCGCTCAACGGTTCGATCTCCGACGATGCTTGGTTGTCTCAGACATCACTCGATGTCACCCCTTACAAGGGCAAACGCCTGCGGCTTCGCGGTTTCGCGAAGAGCTCGAACGTCACTAGGTGGGCGAGCTTCTGGGTCCACCTCATCCGAAAAGGCCGAAAGTCGAGCATCTTCGTCGATCAAGACGATCGCGTGATCACCGGATCATCCGACTGGCAGCAGTACCTCATCGTGACGGACGTCCCGCTCGACATCGACCACCTCGACATCGGATGGATGCAATTCGGCCCAGGAACGACCTGGATCGACGACATTCGAATCGACCCGGTCGATGCTACCGTTCCGGTGACAGTCTCCTTTGATCTGCCCCGGAACTTCGACTTCGAAAGCTCGCAATTGCGATTGCCTGGGTGGCAAAAGTTCGGTGACCTCGAGGACGTTACGGTCATGCCTGACCTCGCTGTCTTCCACGGGGGAAAGACCAGTGCGTCAATCCAAGCAAGCAAGGCTACACGCGAGGGCAAATTTACGCTCTCCCAGTCCATCAATGCAAAGGCGTACGTCGGCAAGCGACTTCGTGTAGCCGCCTACGTAAAGACCGAGGGACTGATCGTGGGCGGCACGTTCTGGGCTGACGCGCTGCCCGAAGATTCGCCCAATGATCGAAATGGCCCTGGCTCGGATCGGACCAGGTTGGCGCCGACATCGGACTGGAGACGTTACGACTGCTATGTCGACGTCGCCAAAGGAAGTGCAACCCTTGACGTTGGCATCAGTATCCAAGGCTCCGGTCAGCTCTGGCTTGACGACGTCTCGCTTGAGGTCGTGCCCAGCTTGGTGTCCCGGCCCGCCGGAGGTTTGCCGAGGAATCTAGATCTTGAACTGAGGCCCTGAACCAAGGGGGGCCCACGGCTTGGAGAGCGGAAGGGTACGTCGGTAGCGGGCCCAGCGCTGGAGGACCTGTTTACTCGTACATCCGTTGAGCTGCTGGATGTGCTGCCCCCGACATGCTGGCGATCTGCGATCGAGGTATGTTGGGAGCCATGCTGCACCCCCATGCGAATCGAGCCTGCGCACTGAGGCCGAGATGAACCCGCGGGCCAAGAAAAAGGGGAAAGTACCGAGCGACGCCCAGCGAGACACCACCGCAAGGATGAGCAATGCCATGCGGCAGGCCCGGGAAGCCCCGACGCGGGCCGCGGTGGCGCGTAGGCTCGGCAAATCGGTCGGCGGCGTGCGCTTCCAGGAAGGAAAGGCCCTGCACCCATGGCAAGACGCCGATGGCGTATGGCGATTTGATCCCGCTGAGGTCGAGGCACTCGCTGCCCAGCTCGAGGCTCGCGCGAGGATCGATACTCCGACTGAGCTATCGCCAGGCAAGCTCGCCGCGCGCGCATGCCAGCTCTTTCGAGACGGCAAGAGCGTCGTCGATGTCGTGATCGCGCTGGAACAGCCGTTCGACGTGGTGCAGCCGCTCTACAGAGCTTTCATCGAGGATTCGCGCGCCATGCACGTACCCGCAGCGATGGTGGAGCGCATCGCAACGGCGTGCGAGGTCGACCAGCTGACTCCCGAGATCGTTCTGCAAGAGCTGGAAGCGAACAGTCGGAAGCTTGCTGAGCTGTCGGCGTCTCGGCATGGAGCATCATTGAGCAAGTCGGAATCTGAACGCAAAACGAAACGTTAGCCCCACCGCTGTTCCACCGTTGTGTCTCACGCCACCAGCGATGACTTGACCGGGCATTCCTCGCGACCCAGGCTCTTAGCGCCACACGATGCGTCGAGAAGTCAACCTCGATCCGAAATCAACGTTCGACCTGATCGGGTCGGCCGAGACCGTGGTCGTCTACGTCGGCCCTTTGGCGACTCTCGATACCGGCATCGCAGCTCACTTCGAAACGTTCGGCCACGTGGACTCTCAGTGCCTGAACGACTTCGCACGTTCGTCGGAGTTGGCGACTGCGCTCGTGAACCGGTTCTTCCGAGGGAATGGCGCTGGGTGGTCGGCCCCACCAACGCCCTGCGGGTACTATCTATTTCTCAAGCGAGCCCTCCATGGACACGACCTGGGCATGCCGTGCTCGCAGGAAATATTCGACCGGATCACGTGCTATTTCGACCGACAAATCGCGCGCTTTCGGAGGTACCCCTACCTCCTCGACCTGCCCGTCAACGCGGACACGGACGCCTTGGAGTGTCTCCTCGACGGAACGCCTCCAGAGAACCGGCGCTCGGTCGCAACCTGCATCGCTATGTACGAGGCGGGGCGGAAGGCAGGAGGCCGATGAGTTCCGTGGGGCAGCGGTAGATCGTGAGCGAACCGGACCTCGTTCCTGCCCCGGGCTTCGATGTTAGCCGCGCCACAGCCGTCTTTTTCGAGTGGCTCGTCAGCAAGGGACATGCCGAGCGCGCGATGAGCGCATTCGCTGCGTCGAACGATCATCAGTGGCGACACCAAGATTCCACCGCAGCGGATGCGAGATGCACACTACGACCATGCCGCGCGCTCGCCATTTCTGAGGCACTCGGACACTGCCTGACGTACCAGCATGGGTTGGCGGAATTCCGACGCGAGTTCGGCTTTGCGACCGCTGGGGATCTGTTCCTCGGCGATGCCCGACCGAGGCTGCGGCTTCTGCGGGAGGCAGCGCGCGAGATCGCTCACGCAAGCGAAGAGCGTCACCAAAGGGAGGCCGAACCCACCCGGGACCGTCCCGCACGCGAGCCGGGCCACGATCATGACCTCCTCTGCGTCGCGCCAGCCCTCGTAGTGGAGCACATCGAGGCCGTTCTGACCGAGCTCGAAATGCTCGTCGGGGATCTTCGTGCCTACCCGAACGTTCCCGGTCTTCGAAAGCGTGCGGGCCGCGGCCGGCCGAAGGAGGAGCTCTTGACCCTGGTCTGGCAGACGCTTCGGGCCGGAGGTTTCACCTACCGGGAAATCGCCACGAACGTGCCTCCGAGCGACGCGGGCGACAACATTGAGGAAGTGATCAACCGCATCGAAAAGCGGGTGAAGGACGAGATGCTCTGGGTGACGGACAATCAGCCGGACGAGCGGTTCATCTTGAAAGTCACGACTGTTCGCGCTGCGGACGCTGATGTCTCCACCGCCGAGCCCCCGAAGGAGCCAGCCAACCCAACTGGCGGCCCGAACGCGCCGGCCGCGACTGCCGAAAATATTCGGGACGTTTTTTCTCCCGCTGACCGCCCGGCCGAGACGGCGCATGTTGAGGTCGACTCAGACCACCATGCGGACGACACGAAAACCGACGAGCGAAAAGCGTGACCGATTGTTCTGCGTCGACGCGCAGGACAGATCACGGAAGCTCGGACCTCGCCGACCCGACCGCATGGGGGAAGGGACGGCGTCGAACGACGGACGTCGCGAGTCGGGAGAGCAGCATGGTCGCGCGTAACACCAAGGAAAGCGGGTTTCTGAGAGCTAACGTTGCGCCGGGAGACGGCGTAGTGAGCAACACCGCCGGCCCGCCGACGATCCTGCGGCGCGTCGACCCGCCCGCGCCACAAGCAGCCGACTCGGGACAGCGGCCGAGCCTCGACGAGCTCTTTCGGACCCTCGTGCGCGAGGAGCTTCGTCCCTTCGTCCACATGCTCCACGACCTTCTCGAACGGCTCGGACGGGCCGCCCACGCATCGGATGAGTTCCTGAGCGTGGCCAAGGCGGCGAAGGTCGCTCAGGTCGGGGAGAGCACCCTTCGGGCTTGGATCAAGAGCGGCCGCCTTCGGGCGGGCCGCGCGGGACGGCTCGTTCGCATCCGGCGCGCCGATCTCAGCGCTCTCATCACGAATTCGCGCCAGGAAAAACGCCATGATCCCGAGGCCGAGGCTGCAAAGATCCTGGAACGACATCGTCCAACCGAGCCTTAGCGTCGAAGCACCGAAGGAGTCATCTATGGGCACCATCTACCCTCGCGGACAGAAGCTTTGGATCGGGTACAAGGACACGCGCGGCGAGCGGAAGTACGCGCCGACGCCTTACCGCATCGGCGAAGAGAAGCAGGCGAAGAAGGTGCTCGACTCGATCGAGGCGCGCATCGAGGCAGAGATCGCTTTCGGCGTCCGCGAGGAGGGCGAGCTCACCGTCCAGCGGTACAAGAGCAAGTGGCTCGAGGCGCGCGGCGAGCGTGGTCTTTCTGACGTGAAGACCGACCGAGGACGCCTTCTGCATCTTTCGTCCGAGTTTTTGGCGACGCCGCTCGTCAAGATCCGACCGCGCCATGTTCGCGACGAGATCCGCAAGCTCAAGGCGAAGTGCGGCCCGCAGGCCGACCAGATGGCGCCCCGCAGCGTCCGCCACATCTACGGAACGCTGCACACGATGTTTGCCGATGCGGTCGCCGACGAGCTCCTCGACACGAATCCGTGCGTGCTGAAGCGCGGCGAGCTGCCGAAGAAGATCGACAAGGATCCCACCTGGCGCTCGGGTGCCGTGTTCACGAAGAACGAGGTCGAAGCGCTGATCTCGGACGAGCGGATTCCGATGGAGCGCCGCATGGTGTATGCGCTCCTCTTTCTCGCGGGGCTGCGGTTCGGAGAGGCGTCAGCCTTGCGGTGGCGATCGTACCAGTCGCATCTTCGCCCGCTCGGGCGGCTTCTCATCGCGACGTCGTACAACACAAAAAAGCGCGTTGAGAAATCCGTGAAGACCGAGCAGACGCGCGAGGTGCCCGCGCACCCGACGCTCGCGAAGATGCTGGCGACCTGGCGGCTCGGGGGCTTCCGGGCGCTCATGGGTCGGGCGCCGACCGACGATGATCTCGTGATTCCGTCGAGCACGGGCCGGAATCGCAACTCGAACTACAGCCTTCGCTGCTTTCACGAAGATCTCGAGCGCATCGGGATCCGTGCGCGGCGCCAGCACGATCTGCGTCGTACGTTCATCTCGCTTGCGCGCTCCGACGGCGCGCGCAAGGACGTGCTCGAGTGGGTGACGCATGGGCCGCGCGGCAACATCGTCGATCTCTACACGACGCTGCCGTGGGAGCTCCTCTGCGAGGAGGTCGGCAAGCTTCGCATCGACCTTCGCACGGGCCGAGTCATCGCGTTTCCGAAGGCGATCGCGAGCGGAGTGGGCAGCGATCCGGGCGACGGCCTCGACGGCGGTCCAAGCGTCGATTATCGCGGCGGGTTACTACACTCGTTACTACAGTCGGGCAGCCGATCTTCTAAGGTCGCAACTTCGGACAACAAATCCGCTGAACAAATTAGCGGAGAGGGCGGGATTCGAACCCGCGGACGCCTTTCGACGTCGCGCGCTTAGCAAGCGCGTGCCTTAGGCCACTCGGCCACCTCTCCTCGCGCTTTTTGCCATCGCGTTCCGCTCAAGACGGCGGGATGGATAGCACAATTTTACCGAGCTGTCCCCGGGCGGCACTACGTGGTCAGATCGCGCGAAGCCAGGCGTGGATCGGCGCGATCGCCTTGTAGTGGCGAGTCACGAACGGTACGAACGCCGAACGGTGGAGCTCCTTCGGATGGCCGCCTTGCCAGCCGGCGTAAAGAGCGCCGTGCTTCAGGAGCGACGCGCGTGGATGATCGTGCGGGGTGCCCTTCGGCGTGTTGATGTATCGCTCCTCGCCGACCTCGTAGCCGTCCTTGCGCGCACGCGCGACGGCCTTCGCTAGAGCAGCGCCCTTTTTTGCATCGAGAACCGCCCGCCGATACCGCGCCAACTTGGCGCCGCCGAAAGCATGCATCCCCGCACCGAGGACGAGCATGTCCGGCGTCAGACGCAAGAAGAAGCCCGAGCTGTCCCAGCCCTTCTCTTCTCCGGTCCAGAACCAGAGATCGAGGTGGTCCTTGTAGGGCGACTTGTCGCGCGCGAAGCGAACGTCGCGCTGAATGCGGAGGATCGACCCATTGATCCGCGGTTCGGCGTGGATCTTCCTATCGATCGTCTTTAATCGAGGTGCGAGCGCCGCGACGAAGTCTTTCGCGGGCTCGACGAAATAGCTTTCGTAGTCCGCGCGGTGCGCGTCGAACCACTTCTTGTCGTTGTTCGTACGAAGCGCCGCCAGAAACTCGAGCGTCTCTTTGGGGAAACCTTTGAATGGCATGGCGCGCAATCGACGCATACTGTGCGATCGGGTGGGCATCAAGCGTACTCGTGCAAGAGGTCTACGAGATCTCGCAGGGGTGATGTTAGACTCGGCGCCTCGGGAGGAATCTTGAAGGTTCGACTTCTTCGACCGATCGGGCGACAGAGGGGCACGGTATTCGCGGCTTCCGCGTTGGCGGCGTTGCTTTGCTTCGAGGCGAGCGCCGTGCACGCGGCCCCGCGCAAAAAAAAGCGCGCCGCGCCACCCGACACAGTAGCGCCCGCAGCCGACAAGCAAGCGCCGTCGTCGGAGAAGCAGGCGCAAAACCTCATCAACCAGGCCAAGAAATTGATGGGCGCAGGGCAATATGCTCAAGCGTGCCCCAAGTTCGCCGAGAGCCAGAGCCTGGCGCCTTCTTCCAACACGCTTCTGCAGCTCGCGCTGTGTCACGAAAAGGAGGGAAAGACCGCGTCGGCGCACAACGAGTTCACGACCGTCGTCATGCAGGCCAGCTCGCCGAGTGACGCCACCGCGAAGACCGCTCGCCAGCATGCCGATGCGCTCCTTTCCAAGCTGTCGCGGCTGGTGATCAAAGTTCCTTCGGGTTCCGACAGCAGGGGAGTGCAAGTGACGCTGGACGGGTTGCCGGTGTCGCCCTCGGCCTGGGGAATCTCGAATCCCATCGATCCGGGGTCGCATCAAGTCGCGGCGACCGCGAAGGGGAACCCGCCGTGGTCGACGACGGTGAACATCACGACGCCGGGTGAAGAAAAGACCGTCGAAGTGCCAGGTGCGCGCGTGGTCGACCAACCGGCGTCGCCGGAGACCGCCGACAAGTCGGCGAAGCTCGAAAATCCTTTCGAAGGGGAAACCGCTCCTCCGGCAGCGGAGAAAAAGGAAGAGCCACCCACCGGCTCGCGGCCGGCGCTCGGCTACGTCCTCTTTGGCGCGGGACTCGTAGGGGCCGGCGTCGGCACCTATTACGGACTTCGAGCCATCTCGCTGCGCAAGGACAGCGATGATCGCTGCGTCTCAGGTTGCACGCAAGAAGGCGTTGATCTCAACAACCAGGCCAAAACCGCAGCGTGGATTTCCGACTTCGGCATCGGTCTCGGCGTCGTCGGCGTGGCCATCGGCGGTTACATGTTGCTGAAGACGCCGGAGCCGCCCGCGAAGACGGAAGAGACGAAGGAGACGACGTTCCGGGTGGTTCCTGAGCTAACCTCGACGCGCGCCGGCGTGACCGTGGGAGGGACGTGGTGAATCGAATCGAGCGGTGGACCGTTGCCACCCACGACGACGACGGGCGCCGCCACGGGGACGAGCGGGAGCACGACATCCAGCGGTCCGACATCGACCGGTCCCGCCGGAACGGGAGGCACGGCCGGGACGACTGGAGTCGGAGGCAGCTCCGGTAGCTCGGGCGGAACCGGCGGAGCCGGCAGCGGCGGGACGGGTGGTTCATCGCAGATGGAAGCCGGCCCCGACGAGGGGGCGCAAGATGCCCAGGAAACCCCCGATGTGGTGGACGCAGGGGTCGACGCGCCCGCGGACGTCGCCGAAGCCAGCAGTGAGGACGCCAGCGCAGACTGAGTCGAAGAGCGCGGTCAAACCTCGCCGCGTTCGGTCTGCTCCATCGCCTGGCCGGCTTTGTCGAGCCAGTCCTCGCGGCCGCGGCTTTTGAGATACGCGAGGATGGCGCCGCCGAGCGCGGTGTAAGCAACGAAGAAGAAGATCGCATAACGAGCCGGCGGATCGGGGAGCGGCCACACCGATTTGTATCCGACGTAGACCATCGCCATCGTCGAAAGCACCGGGAAAACAAGGTGCGTCAGCACGTTGAATTCGGAGCGAGCCTCGGTCAGGTAGTACTTGATCACGCCGAGGTTGGCGAGGATGTACATCACGATGAGACCCAGCGTGAGCGTGAGCGCCCACGTCGGAAACACGGCCGCTGAGCCGAAGAGGCCGCAAAGCAATCCGCCCACGAGCTGAAGTCCCAACATGAGGTGGATGGCGTTGTCGGGGGTTTTACGTTTCGGATCGACTTTGGCCAAAGCGCTCGGCAAGCTCCCCGAGCGGGCCATGCCATACCAGGTGCGCGTTCCTCCATTGAAACAAGCGGCCGTCGCCGCGAGCGCCGAGTTCAGCATGGCGAGCGGCGCAAAAATCCAAAAGCTCCCCCAGAGGCGCGTCGCCAGCGTGAACACCGGAAACTGCTCGGCAGTGGGAATGGATCCGACCGCATCCGTCCCGATGCCGATGAGGTAGCCCCACACCGTAAAGGCGAGAAAGAGAATCATCGCGATGACCGAACCGAGCAGCCCGAGCGGCACGTTGCGGCGCGGATCTTTGCTCTCTTCCGCCAGCGGCGCGACGGCCTCCCAGCCGCTATACGCGAATATCGAAAAAACGACCGCTAGAAATAAGGTCCCGCTATTGGGAACGTTGTAGGGATTGAACGGCGCAAGATTGAAGCCACCCGGCCCTGGACTGATCAGGCCGCTGATGGCCAGCGCCACCATGATCGCCATTTCGGTCAAACCGGTGATGATCAGCACTCGCTCGGAGACTTTGATCCCCCGGTAGGCCGTCCAGGCGATCAAGCCGATGCCGGCGACGGCCCATAGCCACACCGGGATCGTGATTCCATATTGCGTGAGCACCGCCGGCATGAGCACCGTGCTCGCCAGGTAGGAGAAGACGAGCGCGGGGGCAAAGGGCAGCCACAATGTCATGTACCACCCGGCGAAAAATCCGGCGCGGGGATGGAGCGAGCGGGCGATCCAGGTGTACCAACCTCCCGCGGATGGAAACGCTTTGGCGAGTTGATTGACCGAGACGGCCTGGGGCAAGAGCATCGCGCCCGCCAGCAGATAGGCTACGGGTGCCGCGAGACCCGCCAGGTTGACGGTGAACACGAAGGTCGACACGATGGCAAAGGCGGGTGCGATCGTGGCGATGCCCTGCATGAGAACGCCCCAGAGCCCCAGCGTGTTCTGGGCGAGCTCGCTGCGAACACCCGCCCTGGCCTGCTCGGTGCTGATGCGGTTGGCCACGGTGCCTGCCTTGCTGTCTCGCTCTGCGCTCGCGGCGTCGCCTGCCGTCACGGGCGACGTCATCTGGCCGTCCAACCCCCGTCGATGAGGATCGTGTGACCGGTGATGAGCGATGCGGCCGGAGACGCCAAAAACACGACGGCACCTGCCACGTCCATCGGTTCGCCGACCCGGTGCAGTCCCGCGATTCGCTCGAGCACGTCGGTGCGGAACTGCGGATCGGCGAGCGCGGGTTCGGTTCCCGGCGTCACGATGAAGGTGGGAGCCACGGCGTTCACGGTGATGTCGTGCTTGCCCCATTCCACGGCGAGACACTTGGTCAGGTGCGCGATGGCCGCCTTGGTCATGCAATAAATCGATTCGCCGGGCAGAGCCACGAAACCCGCTTGGGAGCTCAAGTTGATGATGCGGCCGCGCCCCTGGCGAATCATCGCGCGCCCCGCGGCTTGGCTCGCGAAGAACGTTCCCTTGAGATTCACCGCGACCGTCAAGTCGAAGTCGCTCTCTTGCACGACCTCGGCAGGGTTCTCGGGACCGAGACCGGCATTGTTGACGAGAATGTCGATGCGCCCGAACCGGGCCACGGTTTCCTCGACGGCACGAAAGATTTCCTCGACCCGGGTTACATCCATCTGGAGGGCCAGGCAGCGACGCCCCATGCTCTCGATGGCACCGGCGAGCTCGCCTCCCGTTTTGACGTCACGCAGCCCCAGAGCCACGTGCGCGCCCGCTGCTGCGAGGGCCCGGGAGATCGCATGGCCGATCCCGCGCGCGGCGCCGGTCACCAGGGCAACTTGGCCGTTCAAATCAAAACTGGGATATTCGTTCATGATGCCTCCTGTCGGCATGCCGGGCAGGTCCGGGGGGGGGGCGCAGCCTAACACGTTGGGGCGGCGGCCATCCACTGGCACCAGGCACGCCGAGGCTCTTCGATCTGGCGGCCTACCGAGATAGGGTCTAAGCCCATCGCATGACGAAGAAAGATCTATTCGACCTGACCGGCAAAGTCGCCCTCGTCAGCGGCGCCAGCCGCGGCATCGGCGAGAGTACAGCGAAGCTTTTGGCCAGCTACGGTGCGCACGTCGTCGTGTCCAGCCGCAAGGTGGCGAATGTCGAACCCGTCGCCGACGCCATCAACGCAGAGGGCGGCAAGGCCACGGCCGTCGCCTGCCACGTCGGCTCCATGGAAGGGATCGACGAGCTCATGCGTACAGTCGAAAACGAATTCGGGCGATTGGACATTCTCGTCAACAACGCGGCAGCCAATCCATACTTCGGTCACATTCTCGATACCGACATGGGGGCGTTCGAGAAGACGATCGACGTGAACGTCCGCGGCTACTTCTACATGTCGATGAAGGCCGGCAACATCATGAAGAAGCAAGACAAGGGCGGCGCCATCGTGAATACGGCGTCGGTCAATGGCGTCAAGCCTGGCCTCTTTCAGGGGATCTATTCGGTGACCAAAGCTGCGATCATCAACATGACCCAGGCGTTCGCCAAAGAGTGCGCGCCGTACAGGATTCGTTGCAACGCCGTGCTGCCCGGGCTCACCGACACGAAGTTCGTCTCCGCGCTGACGAAGAACGAGCGGGTTCTCGATGCGTTCCTGCCGCAGATCCCGTTGCACCGAATCGCCCAGCCCGACGAAATAGCGCCGGCCATCTTGTTTTTGGCTTCGGACGCGGCGAGCTACGTCACCGGTACGACCATCGTGGTGGACGGTGGGTACCTGAGCTGAGAGATCTCCTCACACGAGTTGCATGGCGACAACATGTAATCGCCAGTGCGGACGGGTGTGCTTTGTCCGAAGCCGTGACAAGCCTGCCGGCAAGCGTCAAGCTTTGAGATAGGGATTGGCCTCAATTGCCTCCAAAGGGGGATCCATGTCAAAACGCATCAGGCTCGGGTTATTGCTCGGGCTCATGCTGCTCGGCCTGGTGGTCGTAACCATCTGGTACGGGCAGCGAAAAGGATCGGAGACCGCTGCGTCGGGTACGACATCGGGTGCGGAGAACAGCCTGTCGGTGCATCGAGACACCACGCCTGAACACGCCGGCGCGGATGTGGAACATGCGGGAGCGCTATCGCCGTCGCAGCCTCCAGGCATCGACGAAGTGGGTCGCCGCGAAAGCGCGAAAAATGAGCCCGCTGCCGAACCGGCAAAGGCCGCCGCGGCGCCGGCTTCCCCTTCGAAGCGCAAGAGCAAGGCGGCCGACGAGGCGAGCGCCGAGGAGGCGGCGCCCGCACAGAACACGCCGCCGCCGGCGCCCGCCGTTCAAAACGGGATCCTCATTGGCCGCCATCACAACGCGGTCGGCGCGTCTGTGCGTCTCGTGAAGATCACCTACCTGCTCGACGGTCAAGTCATTGCGACCGAAGAGGGGGGCAAGCTCGAACAAACGAGAGACTTCGAAGCCTTCAATCGGCGGACTTCACCCGGCGAACACACGGTCACGGCGATTGCTGATTTTCTGGGGAACGGGCACGGCGTATTTTCGTATTACGATTCGTATCGGTACAGAGCGCGATCCGATCATCGGGTGCTCGTTCGCGAAACCGGCACGACGATCGTCACCACCACCATTTACGAAAAATCAGGACCGCTGGTCGCGATCGAAAACCGCCTCGCGATCGGATTCAAAGTGAACTGACACTCTCACTGTGATTTTGCCGAAATTCGGCTGCGACTTTCGAGCGTGGTCATTGGCATGACCATTCGTACAATCGCGCGCTTAGCGTGCGGCCCTTGTCAACATGCTTGCGCTCCAGGTGTGAGTGCCTAGGCTCCTCCGCGTCAAACGTTTGACGGAGGATAAACGCATGCGAACACGTTTTCGCTACGCCGAATCGATTGCATCGATTGCACTCGCATTGCCGCTCGTCGCCGGCACGCTCATGGGGTGCCATCATGGCGGTACCGTCGAAGTGGGAGTTTCGTCGAGCGGCCAGCCGCTGACGGCGGTTGTCGTAGATCCCGACGCGGGCAGTGCGGGCACGCCGACGGATGTCGATGCGGGTCTCGCTCCTGGGCCGCACGTGCTGCTCACGGTCGCGCGGGTCGATGTCCACGTTGCCGGTGATGACGACGACGATCCCCCTGGCGCGCCCCCGCCTGGATCGCCGCCACCAGATGATGACGGAGGAGGATGGGTGACCGTCTTCACGGGAAGCGCGGTCGTCGATCTTCTGACCGCCGGATCGGTGGAGACCTTCCTCGGCTCTGCACCCACGCCGGCCGGAAAGGTGACCCAAATTCGCCTGATTCTCTCCGACGCGAGGTTCGTCGATGGCGCGCTCACCGCGCCCGTTTCGTGTCCCTCGTGCACGCAGACCGGACTCAAGATCATCACGATGGGCAAGCTCTTCGTTCCAAGTGGCGGCGTACTCAGCGTGACGCTCGACTTCGACAAGGAGCATTCGCTCAGCACGACGACTGACGGTTTTCATCTCGATCCCGTCGTGAAGATCGCGCGAGTCAGCACCCGCTAGTCGCTCGTACCGCGGGATCCCCAGCCTGGCATCTGGGGATCCCACCGTCGTTTCGCCGGAGAGTAACTTGGCCAATTCCGGGCTCGGGAAGTAGGTTGCCCAGCAACGGAGGAGCACATGGCCGAAGAGCAGCTCGACGGCAGCGACGACACATCCAAGCGATCACGACTTCGGAGTCCGAATTACCCGGTTCTCGGCCTCCCGATGGCCATTCAGAACGCCTGCAAGATCTACCAGCAGGAGGGAAATGTACCGGTGCCGAGCGAGGCGCTCTTACGCGACCTCGGCTTCAGCGGCCCGACTGCACCCGCCCTGCGAACCGTTGCGGCTCTGAAAACGTACGGGTTGCTCGTCGAACAAGGGGGCGAGTATCGGTTGACCGACGACGCGCTCCAGGTGATGCAGCTCGGCGAAGGCGATCCCGAACGGCAGGCGTCCATTCTTCGTCTTTGCGATCGCCCGGAGATCTTTCAGCAGCTGAAAAAGAAGTATCCCGAAGGGCTGCCTTCGGACCGTACGATCAAGATCGTGCTCGTCAAGGAGTGGGGTTTCAGCGACGCGGCAGCCGACGGCGTGCTCGCCGCATTTCGCCAGACGATGGCCTTCGTGAAACAGGTGACCGGAGCACCCGATGACAAGTCGGCGGCGGACCGATCGGCTGAGGTGATGAGCTCACTCACGCTGCCCGTCGTGCGATCCAACGGAGGACTGGCTTTCACTCCTCCGGCTCCTCCCGTCGCGCCCAGTCGCCCGTCGGCGGCCGCTGCGCTCGTACACGTCTGGTCGCTCGGTGGCGGGGTGACGGTGGAGCTGCGTTCCAATGCTCCACTCGCGTCGGAGCACTTCGAGCTCCTGAGCGAGTACGTGAAGCTCGCCCGAAGAGCGGCTCTGGGACCGCCGGCCGACCAGGACCCACCGGCGGAGGAGAAGGGATTCGAACCCCTGGTACCTTTCGGTACGGCGGTTTTCAAGATCTGGGCGGACGCGTGCTCTTTCGACGACGCAAAGGCACGAGAAGGCAACGAGAGCGATCGAGGACGAGGCGTTTGTTCACTCGAAGGTCACGAAGGGCGTGTCGCGGGGACGTAAAGTATGACGGGTAAACCGACTTGTGCCTTACGTAACGTCAGCGCGTACGGCTCGAGATCGGCAATAGCAACAGTGTTTGGTTGCCAACCTCGAACGCGTTCCACGATCCTCGTTCGGATCTTTACATAGTCTTCAAGACGCTCGTCGCTGCTTACCTTCCACTCCTCGGGGAAGGGAACCGAAAAGTTCGCTGCGTCGCCCTCTACGAGCACCACCTGGACAAGCCTTGGTGGTACCACGCCGCGATGGTCGTCGATGGCAAAAGCGTGCGCGATTAACCTCTTCCACGCCGTTCACGTTGGTACGAGGGGCAATTCGGCTCGCGCGCTTCACGCCGCGTGTCCTCGCTCCGACCGAGTTTCTCAAAGCGAACTGACGCCGACTTTGCCGATCTCCGCGTGGGTCAGCGTTTCCCACGCCAGGTGGTGATCGACGTCGGTCGGCCGAAATCCGGGCTTCTGGATGAGCTGTTTCATGTTCGGTAACGACATACCGAGTCGGCTCGCATAGTGGTTGTAGGCAATCTCCCACATGGGTTGCAGGGCCTTCGATCGCACGGCTCCGCAGATCCCCGCGGGCAGTGGCAGGCCGATCAAGAATCCAGCGTGAAGCTCGAGACCCGCGAGCACGCGCCGGCTCTCTTCGGCGTAGAGGTCGACCCCCTGGATCAATGCGGTTTCGGCGGCGTTGATCATGGCACCGAACGCCCACTGCGTATGCGTCAAATCGCGACATGTCTCCTGTGCGAACCCGTCCACCCAGGCTTGCGGGCCGTACCACGTCGCGCTTTGGCCGGGAATCGTGATCGGGCGGGGTCCATCGGATTTCAAATAGATGTAGGCGGGCACGCGCCTGCGCCACAAGAAAAGGGCTTGTTCGAAGCTCGGCCTGTCGTCGAGGAAGACCGCGATCTGGATCAACGCGTCCGCCGTGCTGAGCTCCCAATTACCGTTCGGTTCGACGGCCCCGTCGATGAGATTCGGCAGGTAGGCGTTCCTCAGCATCGCGGCGAACCGATCGACGTCGGCGACCGACCAGCCGGCTCCCGTGTGGCGGATGATCTCCGCAGCCCGCGCGAAGAGCGTTCCCACCCAACCGCACTGCAACCGGGTGTTGCTGTCCGAGTGCCTCTTCAGTACGGCCGACCATGCGTTCATGATCGTGATGGCTTTTTGAGCACGCGCCGCATCGCCGGAGAGCGCCCAAACGAGGGCGTCGGTGTAAGCGGCCGCCGAATCGCTCTTTTCGGCGTCGCACGAGCCGTCGGGGCTGGCCGAGCCCGACCCGCAGATGACGTTGGCATACGGATGCGCGGTGTAGCCGAGAGACGCGAAGGAGCTGGCTTTCGTCGCGCGCAAAGCGGACGCCCAGGGTTCGGCTCCTTGGCCGATCTTGGTTTTGAGCAGAGCGATCTGGTCTGCGTTTAGGAGCGCGCCGGGGTGATGAAATGTTCCGTTGAACCCTGGACGCTCGTCGCTCGTCGCCGCTCCGTCGCCGATCGAGCCCTCCGGGCGATCGGGTCCGCTATCGCCGCGGCTCGCGCCTGCCGACGCACCTCCACCGCCGACCGATGCATCGGGATTCCACGCACCTCCCGCGCCGGTCGCTCGATGCCCTGATCCATCCGAGCCGCTCTTCTCGATCACGCCCGAGCAAGCGACCAATACGATGGAGAAGGACGATATCGTCCATATCCATCGAGCTGAGGACGGCGTGAATCGGCGCACGATGGACCTCGAGCGTTCGGGACACGGTCTGTGCCCGCGTTTGACCGGCTCTGAAGCCAGCCCCTATGAAAGAGGTGTCTCGAGCGCGCGGGCGGGGCCATGTTTCGGCACGTGCCCCGATGCACCACTCGCTGGCTCAGTTCAGGCCAAGCGGGAAATTATGGCGATCCCGTACCGATGTGTTCCCTGTCGGTACGAGGACGCACTGTTTCGTTCGCACCGCGTGTGCCTTGCATTCATTTCCGTCGATATCGCTCCGTCGTGCGCGTGTGCCGTGAACACGGCGCGCAGATTGCGAGAGGTTGCAGCGGGGCCGACACGCTGCGCCATCGACCGCATCGTCCCCCGCTCCGCGAAATTCACTCCTCAATAGAAGGACCGTGAATTTCCGCGGCAGCACAGTGTCCCTCACCCGTGCGTCCTCCGGAAGAAGCTCGGGAAACCCCTGAAGGGGCGTCCGGTCACGCTCGAGCGGCAAGGCGAGGCTGGGGTGGCCTGGGGCCCAGTGAACTCGGGCTCGGTGCTGGGCGGACCCCGCTCAATGACGAATCGCTCTTCCAAATCTGGGGAAGCACGTCGGGTGCGACTCAACTGATGGTACGCGGCTACAGCGCCAACAACGGCGAGATCCGCGGCGGCGGCGCGACACTTTCGAGCGGCTGCTACGGCGTCGAGCGACGCGTCAACGTCATCCATCGCCAGGGACAAGACATTCGAACTTACATCAACGGGTCTTTGAAGAACTCCTTTACCGACAGCGAAGACGTGAGCAACTACCACAAATACGGCTGCTACGGCACGTTGACAACAGGGGCTGTGACCGTGAGGTGGAGGGCGGCGAGGTTCTACAAGGACGGGCAGCCGCCGCCCTGAATGTCGACGATGATCGGTTCGCTCGGCGCCCGCTTCGCGCTCTGCGGTTTGGGGCTCATTGCCTGCTCGCGATCGAAGGTCAGCCCTTCTTCGAACGGCACGAACGCCCGTGAGGTTCCGCTCGTTGCAGAGCGACCCGAGCCGGCCTCCGTTGGGGGGGCATTTGCTCCGCCGGCCGATGTGACGGCTACGCTGAGCGATGTGTCGGCCGTCGACCTCAGATGGAAGCCGAGAGCAACGGAGCCGGGCGGGTACTGGATCGAGTTCGCGACCCCGGGATCGGACTTCGTGAAGCTCGGCGCCGCCTGGCCGGACACCGTCACCTTCCGACACGAAGACCTACCTGGTGCGACCACGTTCATCTACCGCATCCGGCCCTTCTTTGGCCGTGTCTCGAACCTGGTCACGATCACCACCGGGCCGGCATCGGCGGCTAATTCGTCCGAAGTCGAGGGGCCGCTGGAGGAGCCCGGTTCACCGACCGGACCAGCCGGCGCCCACCAGAAGAAGTCAATACGGTCGACCTCGACGATGGCCGACGCCGCTCCCAAAAACCTGGCCATCATGCTCTCTTCGCCGACCAGCGCGACGCTCCGATGGGAAGACCACGCAACCGACGAGGATGGATACCTGGTCGAATTCTCGCGAGATCAGCACGATTTCAAACTCTTTGCACTCTTGCCCCCGAACACCACGTCATTTCAGAAAAGTCGCGCTTTCGCCAGTCACTCAGTTCTACGTCCGCGTCCGAGCCTTCTTCTACGCCGAGCCGTCCAAGCTCGTTTCGGTGACCACCCCCATGCGCACCGAAGTGACTCGGCTACCGGAATGACTCGATTGTGCAGCCGCACGTCCGCGGATCGGTACCGAGATCGCAGCCGAAGGCGGTAGCCCACCAGGGGCGGCAAATCGCCGGAGCCCGTCAGATCGAGAGCAGCCGAACTCCAGGAAAGAACGCGCGCAGCCGCTTGAGATCCTCGATGTCGCTCGAGTAGACGACGTCACCGCGGAGCGCCGCGCTGGCCATCACGAAGGCGTCGATCGTCGTCGCAGACTTCACCGCGGCAAGAGCCTCACCCGCGAGCCGCGCAAGGGCGTCCGTAAGAGGCTCGATGTGGACGGAAAGACGGATCGCATCGCGGATGTCGGTTCGCCCACGCCACCACTCGCCGATGACCGGCGCTGGAATCGTGATGGGGGCTTTTCGCTCGTACACCCGCCGATAGATCTCCCAGGCCGACTGTTTGCGTCGTTCGAGGGCCACGAGCATGCCGGTATCGAACGTGACGCCTTGGCTCCTCACGCCGCCGTCCTTCGGGGCTTCTTGGCAGCGTGCTTGCGGGCATGAGCCCACCCTGTTTGGAGCTCGGCATCGATCTTCGCCCGCGCGGCGTCGGACGGTTCGGCTCCCCCGTACCAGCGCCAAGCACGGTCGAAGGCGGACTGACGAACGGCCGCGTCGGCCATTTCGGCCACGAGAGCCGAAACATTGCCGCCGTGCCTCTCGTCGGCGAGGCGCTTGAGCTTCTGCTTGGTCTCGGGGTCGAGCGAGACGCCGATCGTTTTCGTTGCCCCAGCTCGACGGCTTCGCTTCGATTTCATGCCTTCCAGTGTAGCATAATCCTTTCGACCCGCCGTACCGCCGTGCAGGCGAGGCGCTGAAGTTGCCCCCGTTTGGTGGGGCAAGCTTGCCTACGCGCCCTTGGCGCCGCGTTCGCGTTATTACGAACGTGGATTTGATGGCAACGCGAGGGCGTGTCAGCATGGGTCTTCGTCGTGGACCGACCTTATTGGCGTGTATGGCTTCATTACGCATGGCTTGTTGTCGCGGTCAGCCTCGCGTCGCTCGGCGGCTGCTCGAGCACCAAAGCCGGAGGAGATCGCCTGGATAGCGGGGTAAACGTCGGCACTGGCACCGGGGATACAGCCACCGGGGCTTCAATGACGACGGGAATGTGCCGCACGGCGCTGGGGACGCAATGACTACGGTCAGCTCGGGTATGGCAACAAGAACGATATCGGCGACAACGAGCTGCCGTCGAGCGCCGGAGACATCGACGTCGGCTGCAGCGTTGTCCAAATCGGCGCAGCCGGGCTAAATACGTGCGTCCTATGCAAGGGGGGAACCGTGCGCTGCTGGGGAATCAATAGCCCAGCGTTGGGCTATGGCCGTCCCTTCGGCGGGCCGATCGGCGACGACGAGAAGCCGACCAGCGTGGGCGACGTTCCCGTCAATTGATGGAGTCTGCGTCCGTGGGTTTCAGCGCTTGGCGGCAAACTCGAACCTGATGGACTCGGGTGCTGTGCGCCACTTGCTCGCGTCGGCCAAAGGAAGAATGTCGAGTCGTTTGCACGAACGGCGCTTGTCGGCGTGCTGGTCGATTTCGCAGGAGAGAAGGTCGTCATCACCGAACCACACGAGCGGCCCTTCGTGAACCGCGCCCGTCTCGTCGGGCGCCGGTATTCGTTCGAAGACCTTCTTGGCCCGCAAGTCGATAACGGCCCGCGACACGCCGAAGCGTAAGGCGACGCGCCCGTTCTGCGTAGCCACGTCGTCCAGCGACCGTGCTTGGAGCGATCCTGACCCGAAGACTTCTCCAGTGCCGTCTTCGATGAGGGTGAAGACGACCGGACCCGGATTCGAATTGGCGAACAGCGTGCAGACCCCACCGTCGCACCGCGACGTCGCACCGATCACCGCCTTCATGCAGTCGACTTTCTTGGATCGCCCGCCACTCGATCGCATGAAGAAGCAGACGTCGTAGGTTGCGTCCGGCTCCCACGTGGACGTGCGTTTCTCGGTCTTGTAGAATAGCGGCTTGCGGTTCCCATCGCCGCACGCGGCAGGCGCGAAGGCGCGTCCGTCCCCTGATTGCACATAACATTCGGCTTCGGAATCAACCCTCTTGGAGTCGATTCTCATGACCACCTTCCCTGTCTCCTCGTAGTCAACGGACCACGCTGCGCGAGCGGCCGGCTCCAATCGAACACGGCGCGTCGAGACCTTTCGGGCCATCGCCGCGAGATGCTCGAGAAACGGCTGCGCGCTTCCTTGATCGAGCCATTCCTGCGCTCGCGGGGCTTGCCCCACGAATGGCGGAGTCGACACCCGATCCAGGATTCGCCCATCGTCGACGTCGATCAGCATGAACTCTTGCGGTTCGCTGTCGGTCAGGTTCCGCACGAGCAAGACCGAGCGTGACCGTTTGTCGCTCGCGACAATCTCCGAAAACGCCCCTCCAAACGACTGGACGCGCGCACTGCCATCTACGGCGAGCCCGCCCTCCACGCGCCACGCGGTCGTCTGCGGCGCGTCGAATCGAGAACACGCGCTCACGACCAGGCACCCCGCTGCCAGCAAGGCTCGGTGACGCGGAAGCGCCCCTTTCACCGCCGCTCCTTCGCCAGGAGTACGTTCATGAGGCCAGCTTAGCACTGCGGTGTCATCCCGAGTCTTCCGGCAATTCCCGACTGCGCCAACGATAGCGCGCAAGACGCGAGGTGCACTACCCGAGACGATGCGCTCGCGGAGCGCCAACGTCTAAACGTTCAAGAGCTCGACTGCGCGTTTGGTCTCTTGGGGCCGCGCGTGGCGCACGACCGTTGCGCGATCCGCGCGACGTGTTGAACGGCATTCTTTGGATACAGCCATGGCCTTTCCTATCGCCATCGGGATTGCGTGTGGTCAGCGCCATGAAATGAAGCTCGTCCGGCGAACGCTCCAGCAAAGGTTCCTGATCGAAATGTCCCAAGCGTCTAACATTACTGCCGCAGACTTCTCGCTACCAGATCGATCATCGGAGCGACTTCTGCGGCCACTCAAACTGACCGGACAGGCAGATTCTCGGTTCGGCGAAGCGTGGCTGGCCGGGCCTT
>Ga0137375_10000787_pt1 | contig 35390 bp, 28 predicted proteins | sample SagtaG_24_FD_104936 | JGI IMG/M metagenome (GOLD analysis project Ga0137375, IMG submission 104936) | Vadose zone soil microbial communities from Sagehorn Ranch, Mendocino, California, USA - Sage1_R_113_16 metaG | ecosystem: Environmental > Terrestrial > Soil > Vadose zone | place: USA... | reverse complement strand
CGCCCCGGTCTCCCGGCCCGCCCCGGTCTCCCGGCCCGCCCCGGTCTCCCGGCCCGCCCCGGTCTCCCGGCCCGCCCCGGTCTCCCGGCCCGCCCCGGTCTCCCGGCCCGACCGGGCCGGCCGGCCGGGCTGAGCCCGCGGGCCTGGCCGCGAGCACCGCCGCGAGCACGAGCATCGCGATGATCACGATCAGCAGCCAGCCGGGAGTCGGCATGTGCAGCATCGAGGCCAGCGCCAGGCCGAGCGCGAGCACGATCAGGGCCAGCGCCCGGCCGTCGCGGATGACCGGCAGCCGCAGCACCGGGCCGGCTAACGCCGGCGCCGGACCTCGCGCGACGAAAGCGACCGCGCCCGAGCCGAAGACGATGACCACGGATGCGATCGCGACCCACAACGTCACGCCCCGGCCGGCGGCCCGTGCCAGCAGCAACGCGGCCGCGGGCACGGATGCCATCGACAGCACCGTCGAATAAGCCAGCCGTTCACCCAGGCCGCTCGCCGGGCTCAGGAAGCGCGCCCAGAAATACCCGGGAAGCACGCCGGCGGCCAGTGCTCCGAGAAGGGCGCGCGCTAACTGAGCATGCAAATGTCCACCGCCCCGGTATGGGGTCGAATCCTATAGAACTCCGCCTATTGTCCCGGAGGAGTTCGGACATTACATCATGCAGCCGGACCTACCGCCCGCGAAGCTACAAAACTCGTGACGCCTACGTTATGTGCGTGAGACGCAAGATGCCGAGGACACGCGTGGGCAACTGCTGCTATGCCGGGCAGGGCGTTCGGGCTGGCGCGTAGATGACGACGGAGGGGTTCTCGAACACGCGGCGGTACCGTGCCTGATCGGCGCGGAATCCGGCCAGGTCGGCGGCATGCCCGAACCGGTACAGGACGATGTACCTGACGTCCTGGCCCGCCAGGATGCCGGGCACGCGGCAGCTCGCCGGATGCAGCAGCACCTCGCGGGAATCAAGCAGCGGTGCCCGGCCGGCCGCGGGCAGCGAGCGAGGATGGGCGATCCGGAACGCGCTATAGGACTGCAGGCCGGTGTAACCGCCCATGGCAAGCACCGCGCGGTTGGTAATGCCGGGATTCATCGCCGGGGTCGAGATGATCGTGCCGCCGGTATTGTGCTGCCGCAGCCACGCGCCCGCCGCCGCGACATCCGGATCCAGGATGCCGACGTGCACCGGGTGGGCGTCGGCCAGGGCCGCGCGGACCGCCTGCAGCCCAGCGATGGCGATCACCGCAGCTGCCGCCGCGGCAGCAAGCGCGGCGGCCGCCCGCCGCGGCGGCCGCCAGCGGATCAGCGACCGCAGGACCAGGCCAGCCCCCAGCGCGCCGAGCACCGCGAGCGGGCCGCCGAGATCGCGCTCGAACCGCTGCGGGAACCCGTCCGCCGCGGTACGGCTGCCCGCGTACATCAGGCCGCACCACAGCGCCACCGTCAGCGCGGCGACGACCTGCCCGGGCTGGCGCAGATAACGGATTCCGGCCACCAGCGCCGCCAGGCCGAGAATCCCGAGCCAGACCACCGACGACGACAAGGCCGTCAGCACGTGCGGGACGCTGAGCACCGGCTGGCTGCCCAGCGCGATGCTCACCGCCGTCGATGTCCCTGACGCACCCGCGCCGGACCTGCCGGGCAGATAGGTGTACGCGGCGTAGGCCGCCGCGAGCACCCCGAGCGACGCCAGCCCGAGCGTCAGGGCCCCGGCCAGCCGTGCGGCGCCCTCGGCCCGGCGGCGCGCCAGCAGGAATGGCAGCGCGACGAGGGCCACCGCGGCGAGCAGCAGGGCGAGGTACAGGCTGGCGACCGAGTGATAGAGCACTACGGCCGCGCCGGTGACAGCGACGAGCAGGCCGGACCGGACCGACGGCGCCGCCAGCAGCGTGATCAGCGCGGCGACGAGCATCATGAGCAGGAAGTAGGCGGCGGTCAGGTCAGGGTAGCGGCCCTCGGCGAAGCTCGCGTACGGGCCGCGCAGCACCAGGCCGGACAACGCCGCAGCGGCGAGGCCGTACTCCCACCCCCACAGCCTGGTGGCCAGCGCGTAGGCCGCGAGCGTGGTCAGCACCAGCAGCGCCGGGGCTAGCACGGGGAACAAGGTCAGGGGGGTCAGCCCGGACACCCGGCAGATGACCGCGGTCAGCGCGGAGAACCCGGGCGGGTAGATCATGTAGGTGCCGTACGAGCCATGCGCCAGCATCTGCTGGGCCATCACCGCGTGCGAGAACTGGTCGCTGCCGCGCAGGTAGGGCCAGTCATGGCGGACCGGGCCCGCGTACGCGCGCACCGCCGTCAGCGCCAGGATGATCGCCAGCACCGGCTCGCGCAGGACCGTGCTCAGCTGCCGGGTGTGCCCGGTGCCGGCGTCCTGCCTCCGGCCGTGCCTCGCGCTGGCGGTCTTGATCGCGGCCGCGTCCGCCCTGGCGGCTTCATGTGCCCCGGTCCCGTTCCCGGCGGCCGGCGTCCCGGCTGCCCTCGCCCGGCCCGGCGGCGTCCCCTCCGGGCGGGCGTCAGGGATATCGGCCTCGGCCGGCTCAGCCGCTGTCCCGGCGCGGGCCGCCGCCAGCACCCCGCCGGCGATGAGCACGATCAGGGTCGCCAGCAGCAGCCACCACCGGGCCCGCAGGCCGACTGCCGAGGCCAGTGCCAGGCCGAGGCCGACGACGATCAGCGCGAGCGCGGGCACATCCCGGATCGCGGCGGGGCGCGGCAGCACCGGGCTGCCCGGCCGTCCGGGTGCCGCCCCGCGCAGGACCAGCGCGACCGCGCCGGAGCCGAGGACCACGGCGATCGACGCGATCGCCTGCCAGAGCGTTACGCCGGTCCCGAACAGCCGTGCCTGGGCGATCGCGAGCACCGGCACGGACGCCATCGAGATCGCAGCGGAGTACGCCAGCCGCTCCCCCAGGCCGCCCGCCGGGCGCAGGAAGCCGGCCCAGAAGTAGCCGGGCAGGACCCCGGCGGCCAGCGCCCCGAGCACGGCGCGCACCAGGTCCGCAAGCAATGACCACCACCGGTAACGGGTTGAACCGCGAACTCAAGGCCGGCTAGCCCGGCCGAGCTGATAATGCGAAGACATCCGGACCTTACACCCGCCCGGTCCTAGACTTCCGGGGTGACCATGAGCATCGGCAGCCTCGACACGGTGACCGCGCTGAGCCGCCCGGACCTGCTGGCCCCTGGCGTGGCGGCTGCGCTCGCGGCAGCCAACGGCACGCTGCCAGCTGACGACATCGGCGTTGCTGAGATCGACCCGGAACTCGCCGACACCGCCGCGTTCTGCGAGCGCTACGACGTGGCGCTGAGCGAATCCGCCAACTGCGTGGTCGTCACCGGGCGGCGCGACGGCGAGGCCAGGTTTGCCGCGTGCGTGGTCCTGGCCACGACCAGGGCCGACGTCAACGGCGTCGTCCGCCGCCAGCTTGATGTCCGCAAGGCGTCCTTCGCGACGGTGGACCTGGCCGTCGCGGAAACCGGGATGGAGTACGGCGGCATCACCCCGATCGGGCTGCCCGCGCACTGGCCGGTCTACGTGGACGCTGCGGTCGCGGCCGCACCGCGGGTCGTCGTCGGCAGCGGCGTGCGGCGGTCCAAGCTGTCGCTGCCCGGCGTGGTGCTCGGCCGCCTGCCCGGCGCCCTGGTCCTGGACGGCCTCGGCAGGTAACCGGGCCGTCCGGCCCGGAACGGGCACCGGGAATGCGGCCAGGCCAGAAGCCAGCACCCGAGAGCCCAGGACCGGAGAGCCCGGCTCCCCCGGCCCGGCAACTGCCCGCCGCGGCCGCACGCATCGCGCCGTGCTGGCCGCTCACCGAAGACGACCGCGTTAGGGCAGCCAGGACACCCTGCCGTGCACGGCCGCGTAGCCGACGAACGCGACCGTGTCGATCAGGGTGTGCGCGACGACCAGCGGGGCGACCCGGCCCCACCGCCGGTACAGGTATCCGAAGATCAGGCCCATCGCCGCGTTGCCGAGGAAACCGCCGAAGCCCTGGTACAGGTGGTAGGAGCCGCGCAGCACGGCGCCGAACACGATCGCGCGCCACGGTGTCCAGCCCAGCTGGTCCAGCCTGCGCAGCAGATAGCCAAGGACCAGGACTTCCTCGAGAATGCCGTTCTGCGCCGCGTTCAGGATCAGTATCGGGATCCGCCACCAGACCGCGGGCAGGTTCTCCGGCACGACGTCAAGGCTGATCCCGAGCTTGTACGCGACCAGGTACAGGCCAAGCCCGGTGCCGCCGATGAGGGCAGCCAGCACGGCGCCCCTGGCGGCGTCTCGGGCCGGCTGGCTGGCGTCCAGGCCCATGTCCGACGGCGTCTCGCCCGACCTGGTCATCAGGTAGATGACCAGCGCGACCGGGGCAAGTCCCTCCGCGACCCCGACGAGCTGCAGGATCAGGTCAAGCAGCGGACGGCCGGGAGCCAGCGGCCCGACCAGCAGGGCCTGCTGCTGGCGGAGCGCTTGCGGGGCGGTCAGCGACCCGATCAGCTCGATCAGCGCCCTCAGGCCACTGGCGCCTAGCGAAACGGCAAAGACTACGAAGATCTCCCAGCCAATGAGCCGCCGGGGCGGCAAGCTGAGGCCGGTTTCCTCCCGCAGAGCCACGTCAGGACTCTAGCCGCTGCGGCCAGCCGCCCCCGCCAGACTGCCGGGGCGGATTGGCCAGGTGGCGCAGGAGGGGGGTGGGTGCCTTGCTGCCCGGGCGGGCGGCTGGGCTGGGCCGGGCGGCGCCCCACGGGGAGGCAGCGGGAATTGCGCGGGGAGCAGGTGGGGCCCGCCTGGGCCGGCCGCCGGGGGCGTGGCGCCGGAGGCGGAATCTGATGTTCGGGCGGGGAGGCGGGCAATCTGAGCCAGCAAAGCGGCAGCCGAGCCCGGCTGGTCGCACCATCGGCACCCCCCCAGAAGGTGGTGGATCTGGGGATCGCAGACCTTGCAAGGTACGCGATCTCCAGATCCATCACCTTGAGAGCGGACCCGCGGAAGTCGCATGCGGTGACTGACAGGAGCACAGCGGGAGCCCCGCCGGGAGCGGCAGCCCGGGGGGCAGAAACAGCCCCGGAGGCAGAAACAGCCCCGGGAGCAGAAACAGCCCCGGGAGCAGAAACAGCCCCGGGAGCAGAAACAGCCCCGGGAGCAGAAACAGCCCCGGAGGCAGAAACAGCCCCGGAGGCAGAAACAGCCCCGGAGGCAGAAACAGCCGGAGGGGCAGCGGTCAGCTGGAGGGTGCGTTGCCTGGGCACGCGGCCGGCCGCCAGGCAGCTCGCGCTGCTGGGGTGCTACCTGGCCGCCGGGATCGCGGTGACCTGGCCTCGGGCGGCGTTTCTGCCCGGCAGGGTGCCGGCCGTTCGTGACGTGAGCAGCTACATCTGGGACCTCTGGTGGGTAGCGCATCAGGCAGCGCACCTGGGCAACCCGTGGTTCACCAGCCAGATGGCGGCGCCCGTCGGAATCCAGCTCGGGTTCGACACCACCATGCCACTGGCCGGGCTGGTGATGGCGCCGCTCACGCTGGCAGCGGGCCCGGCAACCTCGTTCTTCCTGCTGACGATCGCCATGCCGGGAATGGCGTGCTACGTGATGTACCGGGCGGCGCGGCTCTGGCTGAGCCCGGCCGGTGCCATCGCGGCCGGCGGGCTGTTTGGGCTGTCGTCCATGCTGGCCTGGCAGGACTGGTATCACCTCAACATCGCCGCCGGAACGCTCTGGCTGCCGATGACAGCCGAGGCCGCCCTCCGGCTGCGACGTAGGCCTGGCCGCCGCCAGGGCATCATCCTTGGCGTTGTCATCGGCACATCGGTGCTGGTCAACCAGGAATCCGCGGTCATGGCGGCAATTCTCGCCTTGCTGTTGCTCATCCCCTGGCTGGCCGGCCAGCCGGCGCTGGCCCGGCTCGGCTCCCTCTTTGTCGGCGCCCTGGTCGCCGTGATCATCGCCAGCCCTCAGCTCATCGCGATGGCGCAGCAGGCCAGGGCGGGCGGCGCCAGTGCGAGCCCGTGGCTGCTCGCGGCCGACTACGGCAGGTACGGAGCGCAGCTGCCCGGGCTGTTCGGGCCATCTCCCCGGCTCTCCAGCTTCGGGCTGTCCGGGCTGGCAGCCGCGTACCGGTACCGCCAGCCGACCGAGGGCGTGCCGACCTTCGGCCTGGCGCTGACGACCCTCGCGGTGGCCGGCCTGGCCGTGTGCTGGCGGCGCCCTGGTGCGCGGCCGCTGGCCGCGTGCTGGCTCGGCTGCGCCGCGCTGGCACTGGGCACGACGCTGTACGTCGGCAGCAGGCAATACGTGCCGCTGGCCGGTGCGTGGCACGGCGCTCGCGTGTCGCTGGCGATGCCCTATACCTGGTTCGTCCGGATTCCTGGCATGTCCGCGCTGCGCGAGGCCGACCGGCTGGCGCTGCTCGCCCTGCTCCCGGCAGCGCTGCTCGGCGGTGCCGCGGTGGACTGGCTCCGCGGCCATGCGCGGGGCGCGGCGCCGGCGGTGCTCGTGCTCACCGTGCTCCCGCTCGCCATTCTTGAGGCCGGCTGGGCTGGCCTCCCCTATCGCGGGACGATGCCTACCGCGCTGCCCGCCGTCGACCGGCTCATCGCCGCGGACCACTCACGGTCGATCATCGTGGACATCCCCTTCGGGCTGCGCGGCGGCATCCCGCTGTACGGCAACCCGATCTCGGCACGGTCGCTGCTGCTCGCGACGGCGGACGGGCACCCCCGGGCGATCTCGTATTCCTCCTGGGTGCCGCCGCCCACTGCCGCCGCGATCACCCGGCACGCGTTCTTCCGCCAGCTGATGGCGGCCCAGCACGGCCGACGCAGCGCACCAGTACAGCAGGCCGCCGCGAGGCTGGATGCCCGGGGCATGGACATCGCCTGGGTAATCGCCTGGCGGCAGCCACGGCCAGCGGTCAGCAGGTATCTGGCAGCAACCGGATTCCGCTTCCGCTACCGGGCCGACGGTGTCTCCGTCTACCGCTCCGCCTGGCGTTCCCCGCCACCCGGCAAGGCCGGATGACCCCCGCAGCAATAACAGAATGCATCCCAGAATGGGAGCTAACTGAATACCAATCTGGTATTGTATTCTCATGAGCACCCAGATCGCTGTGCGGCTGCCCGACAGCATGGTGGAGTTCCTCGACCGGCTTGTCGCCGAGGGCCAGGCGACGAGCAGGGCTTCCGTTGTCGAACGGGCCCTGGCCAGGGAGTTCCGCCGTCAGCTCGCGGCCAGGGATGCGGCCATCCTGGCCGAGGCCGGCGCGGACCACGACATGGACAGCCTGGCGGGCTATGCCGCGCGCACCCCGCTGGACGTTGACTAGTGCGGCCCATCCATGCCGCCCAGCTGGACAAGGCCCGGCCGGTCGTGGTGCTGACGAGAGAACTGGTGCGGCCGCACATGGCGCGGGTGACGGTGGCGCCCATCACCACCACCATCCGCGGCCTTTCGACCGAAATCCCGGTAGGAGCGGCCAACGGGATCGATCATGCCTGCGTTGTCAGCTGCGACAACATCGTGACAATCCCCAAGAGCGCGCTTGGACGTCAGCTCGGTTACCTGCTGCCGGCCCAGGAAGCAGCCCTTACCGCGGCAATTCACTCCGCATTCGACCTCGACTAGGCCCTCAGCACGATTCGGCTGCTCGATACCCCGCACCGGGCAGGCAAGATCTCGGGCAGTTCCGGCAGGCGGGCAGTTCCGGCAGGTCAGCGGGCAGTTCCGGCAGGCGGGCAGTTCCGGCAGGTCAGGCGGATGCAATCGGTATGCCCTGATCACCATTGGCGGGAATCCTCGCTATCGCCAGCACCGACTGGCCGAATGGCGGGCGCGCGACGATGCGCTCAAGGAAGCGGACGACGGGCACCACCAGGCGATCGTAGAACGTCATCGTCCCGCCCTCCGCCGGAGTCCTCCGCAGCAGGCTGGTGAACGCGTAGTAACAGAGCAGCCCGACCGAGTTGGCGTACCTGACATCTACCACGTCCAGCCCGGCGCTGGTCAGGGCGGCTCGCATCGAGCGCTTCGTGTATCGCCGGACATGCCCGGTCGCGATATCCACCGGGCTCATCGCGAACGGGAATGCCGGGCAGACGAGCACAACGTAGCCGCCGCGCCGGACCAGCCTGGCCATACTGCGCAGCGCCTCGACATGGTCATCGATGTGCTCAAGCACGTTGTACGCGATCAGGCAGGAATGCTCGGCCCGCTCCGTGGACGGCAGGGTGACCTGCCGCACCGTCACCTGCGGGTAGGCGGACATCTGGTGCTTGAGCTCAAGAAGCATGGCCGGATCAGCATCCGTGGCGGTAAAGCTGCTAACCAGCGGGATCCACTGCCGCGCGTAGTCACCGAGGCCGCTGCCGATCTCGATAGGGCTGTTACCGAGATAGGGCTCAGCGAAGCCGGCGAACCACTTCCGGTGATTCCGGCACTCCGCGAGCGCCACCAGCACGTCACACTGGATCTGACGGTTGCCGCGGATCTCGGGTACGCCGTCAGCTATGTCCCCCTCGGAACGCACCGTTTCCATTCGCGCTACCTTTCGCCCGCCAAAACTTCCGGCAAGGGGACAGCTTGCTGCGTGTGGGCAGACGCCGATGCTACCGGCGGTGCCGGGCCGATGCGGCCACTAAGCCGCATCGTTGTCCGCCCGCTCTAGTGCGGGCGGCGCCGGTGTCGCAGGCGTCATGGTGGATGATTCAGGCTGGCCGGGAGATAATCCCTGCGGCACAGTCACGAATCCGGGCATCGTTCGCACCCGTGACATGGCAGCCATCCGGAATACTGAAGTAACCCATGAGGAGCAGCCATGTACGAGCCGTACCCGTCCGGCGGCCAGATGCCGGAACAGCCGCCGCAGCCCGCCGCGCCCCAGCCAGTCGTGATGGCAGCCAGGCTCATGTACGTCGGCGCGGTCCTCAGCGGGATCGAACTGGTCGTCGGCCTCGCGACCATCGGCAGTCTCAAGAGCGCCATCAAGAAGGCCGATCCGACGTTCACAGCGGCCCAGTTGCACACCGCGGAGGTGGCGGCCGTCGTGTCCTCGGTGTTCATCGGGCTGCTCGCGATCGGCCTGTGGATCTGGATGGCCTGGGCAAACGGCGCCGGCAAGAGCTGGGCCCGGATAGTCGCGTCGGTGCTCTTCGGCCTCAACACCGTGTTCCTGCTGCTCTCCCTCCTCCGGCCGCATGCCAGCGTCGGCCTCGCGTTCGGATTGATCGTGTGGCTGACCGGGCTTGGCGTGGTCATCCTGCTATGGCGGGCCGAGTCGAGCGGGTTCTTCAGCGCGGTCTCCGGCAGCGGCTCGCGACCGAGCTGAGGGCAGACCGGGACGCCTGCCCCACAGGCCGCGCCGATGCCGTCAGGCGGGAGGCGACGGCAGCACCGCCGTCAGCTGCCGCCAGGCCAGTTCCGCGCCGGATGCCAGGCAGCCGTCCACGACCGCATCGGTGCCGAGCGCGCTGACCCTGACCTCCGGCAGCACCGGGGCGAGCCGCCGGAGTTCCTCGGTGACAGCGGCGGCAAACCCGGGCGCCTGGCCGATCCCGCCGCCGAGCACGACCAGTTCGGGATCCACCACGGTGACAACCGAGCAGATCGCCTTGGCCACCAGCCGCGCCTCTTGCGCCACGATCGCGGCGGCGTGCTCGTCGCCGCGGGCCGCGGCGGTGAACACCCGGCGCGCGGACACCGGCCCCCGCATGCCCGCCCGGCGGGCGGCGCGCACCACGGCGGATGCGGACGCTGAGGCCTCGAGCGCGCCCCGCCGCCTGGCGTCGACCTCGTCGGTGCCGCGGCCCTCGGAAATCGGCATGAATGCGATCTCGCCGGCGGCGCCGTGCACGCCGCGGTGCAGCCTGCCGTCCAGCACCAGTCCCATGCCGATGCCCGTGCCGATCCAGACGAACGCGAAGCTGGCGAACTCCCGGCCGTGACCATGTGCCTGCTCAGCGAGAGCGGCGGCATCAACATCATTCTCTACGACAAGATCCTGCCCGAATGCCTCCCGGAGGCCGGCCAGCACCGCCGGACGGCTCCAGCCGGCGAGCTGGCCGGTCAGTGCCATGGCGTTGCGCCGCGGGTCATATACGCCCGGGCTGCCGATGACCGTCTGAGTGACGGCCGAGCGATCCACCCCGGCTTCGGCGCACAATGCGTCGGCCAGCCGGATCAGCTCGGCCACCCGGCCGGTCATGCTCGATGCCCGTGCCCGGGCCGAGGTGTTGGCGCGGATCTCGCCGGTCAGGTCGGCCAGCGCCCCCCGCAGGTACTGCAGGCCGATGTCCAGGCCTAGCACGAACCCGGCATCGGGCCGTACCTCATACAGCCGGGCTGAGCGGCCCGGCACGCCGGTGCGCTGCCCGGCGATCCGGACCAGGCCGGAGCGCTCTACATTGACAAGCGCCAGCGAGACCGTGGGCTTCGACAACCCGGAAAGCCGCGCGAGGTCAGCGCGGGAGCAGGGACCGAGCTGCCGGATGTGGCTGAGCAGCAGCTGCTCGTTGAGGGCGCGGATGAGCTGAGGCCTCGCTGCCTGGCCGCCGTTGGGCCGACCAGGGCCAGGCATGGCGGCGGGCTCGGTGCCAGCGGCATCGATGCCCGCCGGGTCGACGCCGGAAGGCCCTTGGCCCGGCCGCGCGGCCGGGCTGACCTCCGGAACCGTCCCAGCCAGATCAGCAGCCGGAGTCGTCCCGGCCGCGCCTGAGGATGCCATCGTCACGGCCACCTCCTCTGCCATCTTCCCCCACCTCACCGCTCGGCCGTAGCAAGCAGGGCCGCCCAGCCGTTGTCACCTGGCTGGGGAGCTCGCCACCGTCCTCAGATAGTTAGGATACTGTCCTAACTATCTGAGGGGAAATCACCTCGCCCCGCTGGGCAAGGCGGGATGGCCAGAACGCCGGAAGACCGGGCAAGCAGCGGCGGGCCGGCAGGGCAGGCAGGCAGGGCAGGCAGGCAGGGAGGCAGCGAGCCGGGGAGGCAGCGAGCCGGGCAGGCAGCGAGCCGGGCAGGCAGGCAGCGAGCCGGGCAGGCAGCGAGCCGACGAAGACTGGGCAAGCCGCCAGCCAGGCCATCGCTGAACAGTGGGGTGGGAATTTGCCGTTGTGAGGGCGCCAGGCGCCGTTGAGGTGCCGATCCGGGTTGTTCGTGGTGCATGCGGTACGTGTGTTACTCATGATGGGCGTTCCGCCTGGTGGATGAAGGATTGGTATGCGCCGGCGCATACCGCAGCCACATCCATCAGGCGGAACGCCATTCCCGGCCCTGCTAGAAACGGATATTCAGGCATCGACAGGCGGAATCGGTCACTAGCGCCCGCTGCGGGACCGGGATGCCGGGCATCATGGAATCCGCAGCGCAGGCTACCCCCATGCTGGATAGCTGGAGCCTGTCGGCTATCTACCTATCCGGCACCGGGGCTCACGCGGTAGGCGAGTTATCTATCCGGCACCGGGGCTCACGCAGGTTGGCGATCTACCTATCCGGCACCGGGGCTCACGCGGTAGGCGAGTTATCTATCCGGCACCGGGGCTCACGCAGGTTGGCCAGCTCTCTATCCGGCACCGGGGCTCACGCAGGTAGGCAAGCTCTCTATCCGGCGTCGGGGCTCACGCAGGTTGGCGAGCTATCTATCTATGCGGCATTGGGGCTAACGCAGGTAGGCAAGGTGCTGGCCGTGGCGCTCGCGGTACTCGCCGATCAGTTCCCTCGCCGCGGTGATGCCAGGAACCAGCGGGTGCTGCGACAGTGCCACGCCGGCCAGGCCGGCATCACCGCTGATGGCAGCCTCGACGATGCCGCGCTCGTACTCCTTCACCTGCGCGACCAGCGCTTGCGCCGATCGCGGGAGCGCCGGGACCGCGAGCGGCGACAGTCCGCCAGCGTCCACCCGGGCGGGTATCTCCACGATGTCGTCCGGGTCGAGAAAACTCATGCTGGCACCGTTACGGGTGTTAACGATCACATCGCGGGCGCCGCGCCCGGCTAGCCCGTCGATGACCCGCAGCGCCAGGCCCTCGTATCCGCCGACATCCGCTGCCTCGATGTCAGCTGCGCCCGCGGCCTCCCGCCGGGTCCGCGCCTCGCCCTGGCCGCTGTCGCCCTGCATGTCGGTGCGCATGTAGGTATCCCGGCGCACGCCCATCAGCAGGTCATAGGCCGACCAGGCGGCATGCACGCCGCCGTGGGCGAATGCCCTCGCCAGGCCCGCGAGCAACTCCTCGTTCAGGCGCAGCACGTCCTGGCCCCTGCTGACGCCTGCCCGGACGACGCCGTCGAGGTAGCGCCTGGGGTCGTAGAAGTAGTAGACGTACTCCGTGGGTATCGCGCCGACGCGGCGCACCAGCCCGGGGTCGAACGCCGCGAAGCAGTGATCGAAGCGCTGCAGCTCCTCGAATCTCGCCAGCAACTCCCCGAGGCGCTCCTTGCCGCCGGCCGGAAGCGAGCAGACCCAGCCAAGATGGTTGAGCCCGGCATAGCAGCCCGAGACGCCAGGGCTCTGCTCTCCCAGGAATGCGGCCAGGTGCTCCACCGTGCCACCCGGCGTGTCGCAGACTCCCACCGCCCGCACCTTCCCTTGCGCGCAGATCGCCTGGGTAATCAGGCCCGCCGGGTTGGTGAAGTTGATCAGGACCGCTTCTGGAGAGCAGCTGCTGAGCAGCTCGCAGTAGGACAGCACGACCGGGATCGTGCGGAGCGCCATCGCGCAGCCGCCGGGCCCGGTCGTTTCCTGGCCGACGATGCCGCGTCGCAGCGCGACCTCCTCGTCGATGACGCGCCCCCCGTCGCCGCCGACGCGTATCGCGGAGAACACGTAGTCCGCCCTGGTGAACGCCGCGGCGGCGTCTGATGAGACCCGGACTACATCGGGATGCCCGAGGACAACCGCGAGCTCGGCAGCGAGCCTGCAGATAGTGTCGCGGCGCAGTTGGTCCGGCTCGAACAGGCAGATCTCGTCAAACGTCCCGGCCCGGCTGGCCAGAACCGCGCGGACGAACGCCGGCATCCGCACGCCGCCGCCGCCGAGGATCGTCAGCTTCATCAGTCAGTGTCCCTTGCCGTCGTCGGGAGCAGCGCACCCAGCGCCCGGCCGGCCGCGCCGATGCCCGCCACCTCGATCTCGCCGACCGCGCCCAGCCCGGCCACCGCCTCGGAGCCCGCGGAGTTCGCCGCGACCACCGCCTCGGCGAGCGGCGTCCCGCTCAGCAGTGCGGCGATCATCGCCCCGGCGAAGGCGTCTCCCGCACCGGTCAGATCCCGGACCTGCACCCGTCGGACGCCAGCGGCGACCTCCGTTATCCCGTCAGGTCCGGCGACGATCGCGCCGGCCGCGCCGCGCTTCACCACCAGCACCGTGCCCCACGCGCTCGCGGCCGCCAGCGCCTCGCCGATGGCGTCCGCGCCGGTCAGGCGCAGCAGTTCGTCCTCGTTCGGAACGAAGATGTCAGCCAGGCGGACGCACTCGATGACGGTCTCGCGGTAACGCTCGTCGCCGAGCGAGATGTCGAGCACGACCTTGGCACCTAGCTCGCGGGCATCACGCAGGAAATCCGGCACACCGCGGCCGACATGCAGGTAGCACCAGCGGGGCCGCTCACGGCGCAGGACGGCTCGCCAGCGGTCGATCTCCGGCTGCTCGCCGGCCGCCGACGGCGGGACATGCGTGATGAAGGCCCGGTCGCCGTCGAAGTTCAGCACGACTGAGATGCCTGCCGACCGGCGGCGCACCCGGATCGACGGGGACAGCTCGACTCGCAGCGCGGCGCAGTACTCCGTCACCATCCGGGAGCCGAGGTCTTCGCCGAGCACCGTGCAGAGGCCGGCGTGCGCTCCGCCGCGGGCTGCTGCGCTGGCGCTGGTCACAGCCCCGCCGCAGGATATCGCGAAGTCGTCGGTCAGAACTTCCTCGCCGGGCAGGGGCAGCTCGTGCACGTGCCCGAAGACGAGCTCAAGGTACACCGAGCCGAACGAGATCATGTCCAACGCAGTGACCCTCCAGCACGGTAGGCGATCGTCAAGCTAGCAGCGCCCGCGGCCGCGGACAAGCCAGGCCAGCGGCCGGCGGCACCCGCGGCCAGCCGTCGGCGGCATGCGCGGACCGGCCGCCGCAGGCACCCCACGCCAGGTCATGGCAGCGCCCGCCCTGACCACTCGTGCCGCGAGGCCCGTGGCCGGGACCCGCGGGTGGCGAGCCGCAGCTGGCGGCGGCTGGCAGCGCCGGTTACAGTTCGGCCACGGCTCTGTTGCTCTCATAATAGTTAGGATACTGTCCTAACTATCTTGAGCGGCAGTCAACCGGGATCCTTGCGGAACGGCAGGTCATCGTGGGCGAATCCCCCGTCGTGCTCGGGCTCGATTTCGGTGGCACGAAGATCGCCATGGCAGTCTGCGACATATCGGGCAACCAGCTGGCGACGGCGACCGTCGGGACCGAACCGGAGGCAGCGCAGCTCGCACCCGCGACCGCCAGCACCCAGCCCGACGCAGCGCAGCTCGCACCCGCCACCGCCAGCACCCAGCCCGACGAACCCCAGCTCGCACCCGCCACCGCCAGCACCCAGCCCGACGAACCCCAGCTCGCACCCGCCACCGCCAGCACCCAGCCCGACCCACCGCAGCTGGCAACCGCGACCGTAGAGACCGAACCGGGGCGGTCACGGCCGGCCGGCGATCACAGTGCGCAGGCAATCTTCGACCGGGGCATCCGGGCCGCGCGCGACCTGCTCGCCCGCGTGGCGCCGGGCAGTGAGCTTGCCGCCGTCGGGGCGGCCACCTTCGGCATCCCTTTCGAGGACCGGGTCGAGCTGGCCCCCGCCATCAGCGGCTGGGAATCCCTCGCTCTCGGCCGCGAGCTGCGCGCCGCCTTCGCGGGCGCCGAGGTCCGGATGGCCACTGACGCGAAGGCCGCCGCGATGGCCGAGCTGCGGTGGGGCTCGCTGAACGGCTGCGACCCTGGCGTGTATCTCAACCTGGGCACCGGGCTGGCCGCCGCCATCGTGATCGGCGGGCGGGTCGTCGGGGGACGTAACGGCGCGGCCGGCGAGATCGGCTACAACCTGCGCGCCATCTCGGACATTGGCCGTGGCCTGGACCAGCGGTCGCCGCTGGAAGCCATGGTCAGCGGGCAGGGGCTGGCCCGCCAGGCAGCGGCGGCCCGGCCGATGACCGCTGCCGACATCTTCGAGGCCGGCCAGGGCAATCCCGAGCTCGATGAGCTGCTGACCAGGTTCGTCGCGGAACTGGCCTTCCATCTGGTCAACCTCGCGATCCTGCTGAATCCGGTGCGGATCTCGGTCGGCGGCGGCATGGTCCGGTCGTGGGAGCGGCTCAGGCCGCACCTTGAGCATGCGCTCGCGGCCGGCGTCCCGTTCCCGCCCGAACTCGTCGTCGCCCGCTTCCCGTTCGACGCTCCGCTGCTCGGCGCCGTGGCGCTGGCCGTCGACGCGGCCGATGCCAGCGGCGCCCGGGCATCCGGTCCCGCAGGCTCCGCCGCTGGCCGCGCGGCGGGCAGCCAGATCGGCTACCAGCATGCGACCCAGGACACAGTCACCCAGGACACAGTCACCCAGGACAGCACGGCATGACAGCTACGCTGCATATCCCCCGGGCCGATGATCCCCGTCGGCCCAGCACCTTTTGGCACCTGCGCACCCGGCGGGGCGTCCGGCCCCGTCACCCGATGCGCGGAACTTTCATCGAAGGGCTACGGCAATGAGACGCCTAAAGCTGATCGGGGTCGTCATCGCATCCGTCCTGCTGGCAGCCGCTTGCGGCACCAGCTCATCCTCATCAGGCAATTCGTCCGGAAATGCGTCAGGCCCCAGCGGCGTGCTGACCATCGACAACGAGGCCGGGCAGGCATGGACATGTGACTTCAACCCGTTCAACCTGTCCTACATCGGCCTGTCGCTCGGGCCCGTCTACGAGCCGCTCGTGTTCGTCAACACGCTGCAGAGCGCCAAGGAAAGCCCCTGGCTGGCCACCAAGTGGACCTGGAGCAACGGCAACAAGACGGTTACCTTCACGATCCGCAACGGGGTCAAGTGGCAGGACGGCAAGCCGATGACCGCGGCCGACGTCGTCTACACCTTCAACCTGCTGAAGCAGCACAAGGTGCTCGACATCAACTCCGTCTGGTCCGTGCTGTCCAGTGTCACCCAAGCGGGCTCGAACCAGGTCGTGATGAACTTCAAGACCCAGGCGGTTCCGTACTTCTACTACATCGCCGACCAGGTCCCGATCGTGGCGCAGCATGTCTGGTCGAAGATCGCCAATCCGGTGACCTACCCGGACAAGAACCCGGTAGGGACTGGCGCGTTCAAGGTGAGCACCAAGACCTGCACCCCGCAGAACATCGCCTACAAGGCCAACCCGCAGTACTGGCAGGCCGGCCAGCCGAAGATCGCGACGGTCAACTACCCGGCGTTCCTGACCAACGACACGGCCAACACCTACCTGGCCAACGGCCAGGCCCAGTGGGGCAGCCAGTTCATCCCGAACATCAAGAAGTTCTACCTGTCCAGGAGCCCGAACTACCACTACTGGTTCCCGCCGGTCGCGAACGTCTCGCTGTTCATCAACCTGAAGAACCCGATCCTGAAGGACGCGGCGGTGCGCCAGGCCATGGCCTACGCGATCAACCGGCAGCGCGTGTCCACGATCGGCGAGTACGGCTACGAGCCGGCCTCGAACCAGACCGGGATCGTCACGCCCACCTTCAACACCTGGCTGGACTCCTCGGCGGCAGCGCAATTCGGCAACAACTACGCCTACAACCCCGCGAAGGCTATCTCCGTCCTGCAGAAGGCGGGCTACACGAAGGGCTCGGACGGCATCTTCGCCAAGGGCGGCCAGAAGTTGTCCTTCAGCATCATCAACAACGGCGGCTTCTCCGACTGGGTGGCGTCGGTCAACGTCATCAAGCAGAACCTGAACGCGGTCGGGATCCAGGTAACCCCGCAGAACCTGTCGGCGCCCGCGTACCAGTCCAAGCTCTACGGCGGCCAGTACGAGCTCGGCTACGGGAGCGAGACCGGCGGTCCCACCCCCTACTTCGAGCTGCGCCAGTGGCTCTACTCGGCGAACTCCGCGCCGATCGGCACGGCGGCCGGCTCCAACTGGGAGCGGTACAGCAACCCGGCCACGGACGCACTGATCAACCAGTACGGCGCGACGACGTCCGAGGCTACGCAGCATTCGATCGTGAACCAGTTGCAGCAGGTGATGCTGAAGGACGTGCCGGTCATCCCGATCACCGAGTCCGTCGACTGGTTCCAGTACGACACCGGCAGCTTCAGCGGCTGGGTCACCGAAAGCAACCCGTACGCGCAGCCTGCTGCCTACAACTATCCCGACTGGGGCCAGCAGATGCTGCACCTGACGCCGACGAAGAAGTAGCGGCGAGTCCCGGGGCACCTGCCCGGTCAGGTGCCCCGGGACTGACGGCGCATCCGCGGGCGCGGCGGACCGGGCCGGGCCGCTCGCCCGCGGATCCGCCCGCCCTTGCCGCCCCGCCCCCGGTGCGCGACCGTTAGGAGAAGCAGCGATGAGCGACAGGAGGAGAGCATGAGATTCGCGCTCCGCCGCCTGGGTTTCTTCGTGCTGACCCTCTGGGTCGCGCTGACGCTCAACTTCCTGCTGCCGCGGATGATGCCCGGCAATCCGGCCGTCGCGATGATGGGAAAGTTCAAGGGCGGGGTGACCGGCGAGGCGCTCAAGGCGCTCCAGGCTCAGTTCGGCGTCAACACGCACCAGAGCCTGCCCGCCCAGTACGTCACCTATCTCGGCGACGTGGCCACCGGCAAGTTCGGCACCTCGACGTCGCTGTACCCGGCGTCGGTCGGCCGCACCGTGCTCGACGCGATCCCGTGGACTCTCGGCCTGGTCGGGCTCACCACGATCCTGGCCTTCGTGCTCGGCACCGGCATCGGCATCCTGGGCGCATGGCGCCGCGGTGGCCGGCTGGACAGCATCATGCCGCCGGTGTTCGTGATCACCTCGGTGATTCCGTACTTCTGGATCGGGCTGATGCTGATCCTGGTCTTCGGCGTCAAGCTGAGGTGGGTGCCGTACTTCTTCAGTTACGACTACACGCTGACGCCGGGGTTCACGCCGGTCTTCATCGGGAACGTGCTGCAGCACGCCATCCTGCCCGCTGCCACGCTGCTGATTACCACGATCGGCACCTGGATCCTGACCATGCGCAACACCATGATCACCACCTTGGCCGAGGACTACGTACGGATGGCCCGGGCCAAGGGATTGCCCGGCCGCCGCATCATGCTCGACTACGCGGCGCGCAACGCGATCCTGCCGAACCTCACCGGCTTCGCCATGTCGCTCGGCTTCGTCGTGGGCGGCGCGATCCTGATCGAGTTCGTCTTCAACTATCAGGGCGTCGGCTACCTGCTGCTGCAGGCGGTCAACAACGAGGACTACCCGCTGATGCAGGCACTGTTCCTGCTGATCACCGTGGCCGTGCTGGTGGCCATCCTGATCGCTGATATCGCGACCGCGGTGCTCGATCCGCGGACCAGGAACGCGGGGTAGCCATGGCGATGATCAGCGTCTCCGGCGGGCCGGGGCAGACAGGAACTCCGGACCCGGCGGCACTCGGCGGCCCGCAGGCACCCGGTGGCCGGCGCCCCGCTTCGAACGCCCTGGCCCGCCTGTCCAGCGCCGTGCGGTCCAACCGCAAGGCAATGGTAGGCGCCGCGCTGCTGGTTCTGTTCTGCCTGGTCGCGGCCTTCCCCGGGCTGATCGCGCAGGACGACCCGAATGCCCAGATCTACGGCCGCAGCCTCGGCCCGTCGATGCGGCACCTGCTCGGCACGACCGCCTACGGCCAGGACATGTTCGCCCAGGTGGTGTGGGGAGCACGGCCGGTGCTGCTGATCGCGTTCGGCGTCGGGCTGATCGCCACCAGCGTGGCCGTGCTGATCGGCGTCGCCGCAGCGTACCTCGGCGGAGCCTGGGACGGGGTGCTCGGCACGCTCACCGACGTGCTCCTGGTGATTCCGCTGTTCCCGCTGCTCATCGTGATCGCCGGCTACCTGCACAGCGCGGGCACGGTGGTCATGATCGTGGTCATCAGCCTCACCGGGTGGTCCTACACCGCCCGCCAGCTGCGGGCGCAGGCGATGTCCCTGCGCAAGAGGGACTTCCTCGAGGCGGCCCGGGTACGGGGTGAGCGCCCGCTGTACATCATCGTGGTGGAGATCATCCCCACGATGACCTCGCTGATCGTGGCGAGCTTCCTCACCAACGCGCTGTATGCCGTGCTGTTCTCCTCCAGCCTGCAGTTCATCGGCCTTGGTGACCCGAACCTGGTCAGCTGGGGAACGATGCTGTACTGGGCGGAGAACAACGAGGCGTTCCAGACCGGCCAGGCCTTGTGGATCATCGTCCCTGGCCTCTGCATCGTCGGGCTCGGTGCCGCCTTCGCGCTGCTGAACTACGCGTTCGACGAGATCGGCAACCCCGCCCTGCGGCCGGTACGGAGGAATCGTGTCAAGCGCGCCGGCTGAGGACTATCGCGACTCCGCGGCGGACCCGCGCTCCGCGGGCCGGATACTCCGCGTCAGTGACCTCTCGGTGGAATACGTTATGGACCGCGGCGCGATTGTCGCGGTGGACAGCGTGAGCTTCGACCTGGACCCCGGCGAGTTCATCGGCATCGTCGGAGAGTCCGGCTGCGGCAAGTCGACGTTGCTCTTCGGGATCGCGCAGCTGCTCTCCCCGCCGGCCCGCATCACCGGCGGCAGCGTGATCTTCAACGGCCGCAGCATCGTCGGCCTGACCGACGACCAGCTCGCGGCGGTGCGCTGGAAGAACATGTCGGTGGTGATGCAGAGCGCGATGAACGCGCTCAATCCGGTGACGTCGATCGGGGCCCAGTTCAAGGACGTGCTGCGAGCCCATGGCATGACCGCCGCCGACGAGATCGCCAGCCGGTCGGCCGAGGTGCTCCGCATGGTGGGCATCGACCCCACCCACCTGACGAGCTACCCGCACCAGCTGTCCGGCGGCATGCGGCAGCGCTCCATGATCGCGATGGCGTTGCTCTTCACCCCCGACCTGGTGATCATGGATGAGCCCACCTCGGCCCTCGACGTGGTGGCCCAGCGCTCGCTGATGGTCCAGATCAAGGAGTTGCAGCACGAGCTCGGCTTCGCGGTGATCTTCGTCACCCACGACATGTCGCTGGTCAGCCACTTCTCCGACCGGCTGATGGTGATGTACGCGGGCCAGATCGCCGAATTCGGCGAGACCAGGCGGGTGTTCGACGCCCCGCTGCATCCGTACAGCATCGGCCTGCTGGACGCGTTCCCGTCGATCAAGGGCCCGCGGGTGCCACTGACCGGCATCCCCGGCAGCCCACCTGACCTGGCCAGGCCGCCGGAAGGATGCCGGTTCGCGCCGCGCTGCCCGAAGGTGATGGCGCGGTGCCGGGCGAGCCAGCCGGATCTCTACCAGGTGGACGGCACCGCGGTCCGGTGCTTCCTGCACTCCGGTGAGGCCGGCCATGACTGAGCTGGAGGCCAGGCCCGGCGCGGAGCCGCTGCTGCGGACCGCCGGGCTGACCAAGCACTTCAAGATCGGCAACGCCGTCTCCCGGCGGACCCTGCATGCCGTCGACGATGTCAGCCTCGCCATCGGCGAGCGCCAGATCGTCGCGCTGGCCGGCGAGAGCGGCAGCGGCAAGAGCACCATCGCCCGCATGCTGGCCATGCTGCACAAGCCGACCGGCGGCGAGATCTTCTTCCAGGGCAGGCCGCTGTCCGGGATCCGGTCCCGCAGCGAGCGGCTCGGCTACACCGGGCTGGTCCCGATGGTCTTCCAGGACCCGTTCGCCTCGATCAACCCCGTCTTCCGCGTCTCGCACGGCATCATCCGCGGGCTCAAGCTGCACCGCCGCGACCTGTCCGGCCGGCAGCGGTACGACGAGGCCGAGCGGGTCTTCGACGTCGTCGGCCTGACCCCGGCCGCCGAAGTGCTGCAGCGCTTCCCGTATGAGCTGAGCGGCGGCCAGCGCCAGCGGGTGGGCTTCGCCCAGGCGCTGGCGCTGCGGCCGAAGCTGATCCTGGCCGACGAGCCGGTGTCCATGCTGGACGTGTCGATCCGGATCGGCCTGCTCAACCTCATGATCGAGCTGCGGGACAAGGAGGGCGTGTCCATCCTCTACATCACCCACGACATCGCCAGCGCCCGCTACGTGGCTGACCGGCTGATCGTCATGTACGCCGGCCAGATCGCCGAGGCGGGGCCGGTCGAGGACGTCCTGACCAGGCCGCGGCACCCGTATACGCAGCTGCTGCTGTCCGCCGTGCCCGACCCGCGGGCGCCGCTCGGGGTGTCGTCAGAGACCGACAAGGGAGAACCACCGCGCGTGATCGACCCGACACCGGGCTGCCGGTTCCGCTGGCGCTGCCCGCTCGCCATCGACGAATGCCACCTGGTGACCCCGCCGCTCAGGGAGCTCATGCCCGGCCATGACGCGGCCTGCCATGTGGCCAGGGCCGACGCGCCAACCCGGGCCTTCTGATGAAGCTCGCGGTCGTCGGCGGCGGGTCCACCTACACGCCGGAGCTCGTCGACGGGATCGCCCGGCTGGCAGGCGACGTCAAGGTCACCGAGATCGTGCTGGTCGACCCCGACGAGACCCGGCTGTCCGTGGTCGGCCCGTTCTCCGCCCGGATCATGAATGCCTACGGCCATCCGGCCGGGGTCCGCTGGACCACCAGCATCGACGACGGCCTGGACGGCGCGGGCGCCGTCCTGCTCCAGCTCCGGGTCGGCGGGCAGGCGGCCAGGCACCAGGACGAGACCTGGCCGCTTGAGTGCGGCTGCATCGGCCAGGAGACGACGGGGGCCGGCGGCTTCGCGAAGGCACTGCGGACCATCCCGGTCGTTCTTGATATTGCGGAACGAGCCAGCCGTCGTGCTGCCTCAGGCGCATGGATCATCGATTTCACCAACCCGGTCGGGATCGTCACCCGGGCGCTGCTCGACGCCGGGCACCGGGCGATCGGGCTGTGCAATGTCGCGATCGGATTCCAGCGGCAGTTCGCCGGGCTGCTGGGAGTGACCCCGGACCGGGTCCAGCTCGACCACGCCGGGCTCAATCACCTGACCTGGGAACGGGCCGCCGTGGTGGACGGCACCGACCGGCTGCCCGCCCTCATCGCCGCCCACGGCGAGGACATCGCCGCGCACACCGGCCTGCCCGTCTCCGTTATCCATGAAATTGGCGCCGTGCCGTCGTACTACCTGCGCTATTTCTACGCGCATGACGCCGTGGCTGCGGAAGAGCGCGGCAGGCCGACCCGGGCGCAGCAGGTCGCCGAGATCGAGCGGCGGCTGCTGGAGATGTACGCCGACCCCGCGCTCGACCGCAAGCCGGACCTGCTCGGTGAGCGCGGCGGGGCGTTTTACTCCGAGGCGGCGGTGGCGCTGCTCGCCTCGCTGGCCGGCGACACCGGGGACACCCAGGTCGTGAACGTCCGCAACGGCGGCACATGGGCGTTCCTGCCCGACGACGCGGTGATCGAGGTGCCGGCGGCCATCGGCGCCGGGGGCGCATCGCCGGTCCCGGTTGCGCCGCTGAGCCCGCTGATGCGCGGGCTGGTCGGGCACGTTTCCGCGTACGAGGAACTGGCGGTGGACGCGGCGCTGCGCGGCGGCCGTCACCGGGTGGTGAGCGCGCTGCTCGCGCACCCGCTGGTCGGCCAGTTCGACCTGGCCGGGGAGCTCGCCGACCGGCTGATCGCGGCGAACCTGGACCACCTGCCCTGGGCCGCAGCCGGTGCCTGAGCCGCCGCGCCGCGCCGCCGTGCTGGCCATCGACGGCGGCAACAGCAAGACCGACGTCGCGCTGGTGTCCGCGGACGGGAGCCTGCTGGCCGAGGCCCGCGGGGGCGGCATGAACCCCCAGCGCACCGGGCTCGGGACGACCATGCGATCGCTCCGCGCCCTGGTGACGGCGGCAGCACGGGAGGCCGGGCTCGGGGCGGCACCGGCCGGCGACGACGCGGCCGCGATGCCCGTCGCCTCGCACATGTCGGCGTGCCTGGCCAACGTCGACCTGCCCGAGGAGGAAGAACGGGTCGGCGCCGCCCTGGCCGCGGCCGGCTGGTCGCTGACCAGCTCATTGATCAACGACACGTTCGCCGTGCTCAGAGCCGGGCTCGACGGCAGCGCGGCGGACCCGGACGGCGCGTCGCGCTGGGGGGTTGGCGTCACCTGCGGCGCGGGCATCAACTGCGTCGGCGTCGCGCCCGACGGGCGGACGACGCGGTTCCTTTCCCTCGGCCCGGAGACGGGCGACTGGGGCGGCGGAGGCGCCCTCGGCATGGAATGCCTGTGGTGGGCGATGCGCGCATGGGACGGGCGCGGCCCGCAGACCATGCTCCGCGAGGCGGTCCCCCGGCATTTCGGGCTGCCGGAGGTACGCGACGTCGCGATCGGCGTGCACACCGGCACCGTGCCCAGGAGCCGGCTGCTCGGCCTGGCGTCGGTGCTGTTCGAGGTGGCCGGCCGCGGCGACCAGGTCGCGCGCGACCTGGTGCTCCGCCAGGCCGAGGAGATCTGCGTGATGGCGCTGACCGCCATCCGCCAGCTCGGGCTCGGCGGGCACGAGGTTCCCGTGGTGCTCGGCGGCGGGATCCTCACCGCCAGGGATCCGCTGCTCACCGACGCCATCAGGGCCGGGCTGACGGCCGGGGCTCCGCAGGCGGTGCTGCGCATTGTGGACGTCCCCCCGGTGGCCGGCGCCGCGCTGCTCGGGCTTGATCACCTGGCCGCACCGGCCAGCGCCGAACGGCGGCTGCGGGCGGCCTACCTGAGCCCGCCGCGGCCGAGGAGGTAGCAGGCGATGGCGGCCGCCGATGCCACGTTGAGCGAGTCCACTCCCGCGCTCATCGGGATCCGCACCCGCTCGTCCGCGGCGGCCAGCCAGCGAGCCGACAGGCCGTCCCCCTCCGTCCCGAGCAGCAGCGCCAGCTTGCCGCCGGCCGGCGCCTGCTCGATCGGCAGCGCGTCCGCCGCGGGAGTGAGCGCCAGCACGACGAAACCGGCCCGGCGGAGCCCGGCCAGGCCGCCCGGCCAGTCCGCCAGCCGGGCGTAGGGAACCGAGAAGACCGCGCCCATCGAGACCTTGACCGCGCGCCGGTACAGCGGGTCGGCGCACCGGGGTGCGAGGAGCACGGCGTCGAAGCCGAGAGCGGCCGCGCAGCGGAAGATCGCGCCCACGTTCTCGTGATCCACGATGTCCTCGAGCACGACGATCCGGCGGGCGCTGTCGAGCAGGCCGACCACGTCGGGCAGCGGCAGCCGCCGCATCGAGGCGAGCGTTCCCCGGTGCACCCGGTAGCCGGTGAGGGCCTCGGCGGTGGCCGGCCGGATGACGTACACCGGGCCGGGGCAGCCGGCGATCAGGTCCGCCTGGCCCGCCACCTTGTCCTGCGTGACCAGCAGGGACCGCATCGGGTAGCCAGCCGCGATCGCCCGCCTGATCACCTTCTCGCCCTCGGCGACGAACAGCCCGTGCGCCGCCTCCAGGCTCCGGCGCAGGTGCACGTCCGTCAGCCGGACGTAGTCAGCCAGCCGCGGATCCCCGGCGTCAGCGACCTGGATCGGGGGAAGCACCCGCCCAGTCTGCCCGGCCCGGACGGCTGACGGCTCGCCCGCGGCCCGGCCCGGCCCGGCCGCCGGGGCTGACGGCACCCGGCGGAAATGGGGCAAGTCGGCTGATCCGCCCGTCTCCGCTGGATATAGTCATTCCGGCCGGGACACGTGGCCGGCGGAGAGGCTTGCGGTGAGCGCTGGACACGCGGGACGTGGTAGCCAGGCACGGAGTGGCCATCGGCGCGGCGTGCGGACTGGCATCCTGATCACCATCGCCGTCGTGATCGCAGCGGCCCTGATGACCGCACTCGGCTCGCAGACGCTGCTGGCCAGCACCACCTGCCAGCGCAGCCCCGTCCTGGTCAACGTCGCCGTGTCCGATGACATCGCGCCGGCCATCCAGCGGGTCGCCCAGTACTTCAACCGGCAGCACCGGTTGGTGGGAACGCGCTGCGCAGAGATCCAGGTCACGGAGGACCAGCCTGCCGCTGCGGCCGCCATGATCGATGGCGATACCCCGCTGCACGGCCTGCCGGCCATCGACGCCTGGATTCCCGATTCTGGCCTGTGGATCGACGTGGCCCGCAGCATGCCGGGCGGCGCCCAGGTCATCCAGCCCACCGGCATCGAGGTGGCCAAGTCGCCGCTGATGATCGTGATGCCGCGGCCGGTGGCGGGCAGGCTGCCCGCGTTCGGCAGCTCGATCCGCTGGAACTTCCTGCTGCCGGAGTCGGCCGGCGGGCCGCCGGCCGCCGACGGCGTGCAGGTCCAGCTCCCTGATCCGGAGCAGAGCGCGGCCGGCCTGGCCACTGTCATCGAGATGGAACGGGCGCTCGGCACCGGGCAGTCGGCACGGGAGAACTTCACCAGGTTCGTCTTCGGCGCGCACGTGACGTCCGAGTACGACAATCCGGCATCACTCACCTCCCTGGTTTCGCTCGCCCGGCCGCCGATCGGCGAGCGCCCGGTGACCGTGGCCTCCGAGCAGTCCGTCATCCGGTATGACCTGGCCCACCCGGGCCAGCCGCTGGCTGCCCGCTACCCCTCGGACGGCAGCCCGGAGCTTAACTACCCCTACGTGCTGACCACGACCAGCCCGCAGCGGCGCCAGGCGGCACAGGAGTTCGGGAAGGTGCTCGCCCAGCAGTACACGGCCGACACGGTCCGCTTCGCGGGCTTCCGGTCGGCCCGGGGGGTGCCGGACCAGACACCCGCCTCGTTCGGGCTGGCCCGGCAGCAGCTCCGGCTGACCGAGCTGGCGAACCCCGGCCTGGCCCAGGTCACGCTGCAGGCATGGCGCCGGGTCCGGAGAGGCATCCGGATCCTGGCGCTGCTCGACATCTCCGGGTCGATGGCCCAGCCGGCGGTGCCAGCCGGGCCGACCAGAGAGCAGGAGATGACCTCCGCGGCCGGCGAGGGCCTCACGCTGTTCACCGACAGCACCCAGATGGGCCTGTGGGAGTTCGCCAGCAACCTGGATGGCAGCAAGCCGTACAAGGAACTCGTGCCGCTCGGCCCGCTGCCCGCCGAGACCGGGCTGATCAGCCGCCGCCAGCAAATCCAGCAGATCAACCAGACCCTGCAGCCGAAGCCGGGCACCACGGCGACCATGAACAAGACCATCCTCGCCGCCTACCGGTACATGGTCAGGACCTACCAGCCCAAAGAGGCCAACTCGGTGCTGATCATGACCGGCGGGGCCGACGACGCCATCGGTGATATCTCCGCGCACAAGCTGCTCAAGAAGCTGCGCGCGATCGCCGGCCCGAACCGCCGCGTCGCGCTCATCTTCAACGTCTTCGGGAAGTCCAGCCACTACGCCGCCATCAAGCGTCTCGCCAAGGCGACCGGCGGCGCGGCGTTCCAGATCACCGACCCGGCCGAGATCAACAAGATCTTCTTCGCCGCCGTCGGCCGCGACCTGGCGACCGGCCCCACCGGCTGAGCGACGTCCCGGCGCGACCTGCCGTGGCAGCAGCTCACCCCACATCCGCAACGGTGGGCGAGACCGCAAGCCAGCGCGGCTTCCCGCGGCGAATCCGTTACAAATGATGACGGACAGGCCCGGCCGGGCAGGCATCTGGCCGGCCCGCAGAGTTCCTTGAACTTCGTGTGAACCTGCAATCTGCGCAGCGCGTCATCCTTTGTGAGGCCCGGCGAGAGCGGGGCGCCGGGCCTCATCAGACTTGTGGGGCCCGGCGCGAGCGGGGCGCCGGGCCTCACAACACCATCCTTTACCGGCCTGGGCCTTCCGGCCCGGCTTGCGCGTCCTGCCGGCGGCTTACCGGCTGGCCAGCGGGTCGGAATCCAGCAGCTCGTGCGCCCTGGCGATCAGCAGCGGCACCACCTGGCCCTCCCGGTCAAACCCCTCGCCGACGGTCTTGTGCTGCAGGTACCTGGCGTGGATGCCCTCCAGCACGACGGCGAGCTTGAAGCAGCCGAACGCCATGTAGTAGCCGATACCGGAGATGTCCAGGCCGGTCAGCTCCGCGTACCGGCTCGCCAGCTGCGCGCGGCTGAAGAACCCGGGCCTGGCCGTCACCCCCGCGCCCACGCCGATGCTCCGCCACTCCTCGTCGGCCGGGTCCGCCCAGTACATGAGCGTCAGCCCGAGGTCGGCCAGCGGATCGCCGAGCGTGCACATCTCCCAGTCGACCACGGCCGCGATTTCCGGCTGGTCACCGAGGACGACCAGCATGTTGTCGATCCGGAAGTCGCCGTGCACGAGCGCGGCGTGGGCGGAGTCCGGCAGGCCAGCCGTCAGCCGCTCGACCAGCCCGCTGTAGCCGGGCATCTCCCGCGTCGCCGACAGCTCCCACTGCCGCTGCCAGCGGGCAAGCTGCCGGGCCAGGTAACCGGCCGGCCGGCCGAAGTCGGTGAGGCCCACCGCCGCGATGTCCACCCCGTGGATGGCGGCCAGCATCCCGGCGAGCCGCTCCGACAGTTGCCGTGCCTGGTCCTCGGTCACCTGGTCGCCGTCCTCACGGGTGCGCAGGACCAGGCCGTCCACGTACTCCATCAGGTAGAAAGGCGCGCCGATGACCTCGGGATCCGGGCAGAACGCCACCGGGGCGGGAACCGGGATCGCGGTGCCGTGCAGCGCCGTCAGCACGCGGTATTCCCTGGCCATGTCGTGCGCCGTCGGCAGCACGTGGCCGAGCGGAGCCCGGCGCAGCACCAGCCGGGCCGAGGATCCGAAATCCAGCCGGTAGGTGAGGTTCGAGCGCCCGCCCGCGATCAGCTCGATGCCTGCAAGATCACTACCATCGGGAACGGATCCTCCGGCGCTGATCCAGCCGGCTAGCCGGGAGCCGTTCTCGATGCCGGGGACGCTGAAGTCCTTCGCCATTCCCACCTCGCCTGCCTCGTGCGCGTTCGCCTGGGTCAATGATCCGCTACCGCGCTGCCGGGCACACGGCGGGCGGCTGATTGCCCACATGACGCGCAAGTCTGGACTAATGCGCCGCCCTGACGTAGGCAGGTAGAGGGGAATAGCCAGGCAGGTGGTCTAGACCTTGCGGAGGAGGCGGTGCAGTGAGTGATGCATGGATGCCGGGAGTCGGGCACCTGCGGACGGCGGCCGACGGCGGGCATCTCAAGGGCGGCGCTCCCCGCGTGATCTGGCAGGCCCTGGACGCCGACCCGGGCGTCATCTCGGCCAGGTCCGCGGCAGAGCGACTGAGCGACCTCGGCCGGTCCGGCCATCTGACCTGGAATCCGCTGACCGGAGAGATCATCCAGCTGATCTCGGTCCTGCGAGCCGGGCGCTCGCTCGGCGGGCCAGAGGGCCTGTCGCCGCTCGCGCCGGGCTGTGCCGAGGATTCCGGCGCGAAGCCCGTTTCCGCCGGGCACACTTCCGCCGGGCATGTTTCCGCCGGGCATGTTTCCGCCGGGCATGTTTCCGCCGGGCCCGCTTCCGCCGGGCCCGCGGCCGGCGAGCCCGCCATGGCGGACCAGGTCGCCGGGGTGAATGTGGAGGGACGGCTCTGCGTCCAGATCTGCGTGGTGGCTTTCGCCTCGGATCCGTTCACGGCCGGCCCGCTGGCCGGCCTGCGGGACATCATGGACTGGCTCGACTCCTGGGGAATCCCGCGTTGCTGGCCGGCCGGCCCCCCGGTGACACCGGCCGGGCAGACGGGCTGCGGGAGCCGCAGGCTATGGGCGCGCGGCGGTCATTTCGGCGCATCGCAGGTCCCGGACTGGGCGGCGGCCGGGCCGGGCGCGATCGACATCGGGCGGCTGACCGGCATCCCGGCACCGGCCGCCATCCCGCTGCGAGCCGCGGCCGCCGCACGCGGCCTGAGCGAGCGCGACCTGCGGGAGGGCGACGTGCGGGAGGGCGACGTGCGGGAGGGCGACGTGCGGGAGGAGGCGCTGTCCGGGCGGGAGCGGGGCAGGGATGAGCAGTATCACGACCAGCGGCGCCGGGAGGAGCAGCAGGACCGCGGCGAGCAGCCCGGGCTTGCGGACCTGGACGAGATCTTCGAGCACCGCGCGCCGGCGGCCGGCTCGCTCACCCGGGTTGGCTGACCGCCGGCCCGGCTGAGCCGCGCGGCCGGCCGGGCCCGGGCGGCCTCGCCGCCGGTAGCGCGGCCACGACCTGCCGGATGGTCTGGCAGCCGCGGCTGACCTGGCTCAGCGACGTCCCGCCGTAGCCGAGCATCAGGCCGTCCATGGTCGGCGGGCCGGCGAAGTAGCGCTCCGTTGTCGTCACTTCGACCCCGCGCCGGGCGGCTGCGGCGGCCACCTCGGCTGCCGTGCCCGCGGGCAGCTCCAGCACGACATGCAGTCCAGCCGTGTCGCCGAGCAGCCTGGCCGGCCCGGCCAGGTCGCCGAGCGCGGCCACGACCGCCGCCCTGCGCCGCGCGTACTCGCGGCGCATCCGCCGCACGTGCCGGTCCAGGTCACCGTCGCGCAGCACGGCGAGCAGGGCGTGCTGCGCCGCCTCGGAGGTCCGGTCGCCGATGTCCCGCCTGGCGGCGGTGATCAGCCGGGCAAGATCGTCCCGGGCGGCCAGCCAGCCCACCCCCATCGCCGGGGTGAGCGTCTTGGCGGTGGTCCCGAGGTGCACCACGACATCCGGATCCAGGCCGAACAGCGCCGGCAGCGGAGCCACGTCGTACCGGAACTCGCTGTCGTAGTCATCCTCGACGATGAGCGCGCCGGTTGCCCGCGCCCATGCGATCAGTGACTGCCGGCGCGGGACCGGCAGACGGCCGCCGAGCGGGTACTGGTGCGCGGGCGTGGTGTAGACCAGCCGGAGGCCGGCCGGCAGCTCGCCGGTGACCAGGCCGTGCTCATCCGCGCGGCACGGTACGACGCGCGCGCCGTGCGCGGCGAAGACCGCCCTGGCCGCCGGGTACCCGGGTTCTTCGACTCCGACCCGGTCTCCCGGCCGCAGCAGCGCCGCGGCCAGCAGGCCAAGGCCGTTCGTCACGCCGCGGGTCACCAGGATCTGCCCGGGCTCGCAGTGCATGGCCCGGGTCCGCCGCAGGTGGGCGGCGAGGGCGTGACGGAGCGCCAGCAGGCCGAGCGGGTCCGGCCAGGCGGACGGCGGCACGATGCCCGCCTGCCGCCAGGCCCGGCGCCAGGCGGCCCGGTCGATGCCGGGGGTCCACGGGATGCCGGCCCGCAGCTCGATGACCGGCGCCGCGAGACCAGGTCGTGCGGCGCGGCCGCCGGGCGCCGCGTGACCTGACCCGCTGGCAGGCTGTAGCCCGCTTGGTACCTGCCCGCCTGGTACCTGCCCGCCTGGTACCGGCCCCGCTGGTACCGACCGGCCTGGTCCCGGCCTGGCTGATCCCAGTCTGGCTGATCCCGGCCTGGGCGGCGCTGACCTGGCTGGCGCCGACCCGGTCAGCGCTGACGCGGCCGGTGCTGTCAGGGCCGGTGCTGTCAGGGCCGGCGCTGACGGGGCTGGTGCTGACGGGCCTGGTGCTGACGGGCCTGGTGCTGACGGGCCTGGTGCTGACGGGCCTAGTGCTGACGCGGCCGCGCCTGCCGCGACGAAGGTGCCGGAGCCGTGCCGTCCCTCCAGCCAGCCCTCCGCGTACAGCTGGGCATACGCCGCGGTGACGACCGTGCGGCTGACGCCGAGCGATGCGGCGAGTACGCGGCTGGCAGGCAGCCGTTCGCCGGCGTCCAGCCGCCCGCCAGCGATTCTCGACCGGAGCTGGCCGGCGATCTGCCCGGACAGCGGCAGGTCGTGCCCGCGATCGGCAAAGAGCGGGAGCTCGACAGCGGTGCGCGCCAAGTGGTCTTCCCCTTTCTGCGTGAAGTGGATATTCAGGCCAGTCCACTTAACTTGTACGGTAGAGCATCATGAGCGCTGACCTCTATCTTTCCCCGACCGACCGCACCCGGCTGCGCCGCCTGCGGGAGCGCGGCCGGACCAACCGGGCCGACCTTTACGCGGTGTTGGACGCCGGCCTGATCTGCCACCTGGGCGTCGTCATCGACGGATCGCCGGTGGTCCTGCCGACCGGCTACGGCAGGGCAGGCGACATCCTCTTCCTGCATGGCTCGTCGGCGAACCGCTCGCTGCTCGCCGCCGACGGGCAGGACGCCTGCGTCTCGGTCACGCACCTGGACGGCATGGTCTGCGCCCGGTCGATCTTCCATCACTCGATGAACTACCGCAGCGCGGTCGTGTTCGGTACGCCGCGGCTGGTCAGCGGCGAGGCGGCCAAGCTGGTCGGGCTACGGGCGGTCACCGAGCAGCTGATCCCGGGCCGATGGGAGCACTCGCGCCCGCCGAGCAAGAAGGAACTCGCCGCCACCGCCGTGCTCGCGCTACCGCTCGACGAGGCCTCGGTGAAGATCCGCACCGGTCCGCCCAACGATGAGCCGGAGGACTACGAGCTGGATTTCTGGGCGGGCGTGGTCCCGGCCGCCCTGGCCTTCGGGCCGCCCGAGCCGGACGGCGCGCTCCGCGCCGGGCTCGACGTGCCCGACCACATCAGCACGCTCGCGCGGCGCTGACGGCGGCCGACGCATCCGTAGCTGATTCATCGTGCCGGGCTAGCGGGGGCCTAGGCTGGGGCCATGACTGACCGGCTCGTCTGGATCGACTGCGAAATGACCGGTCTTGACCTCGCGCACGATGCCCTGGTCGAGATCGCCTGCCTGGTAACCAACGGCGAGCTCACCATGCTAGACGAGGGCATCAACCTCGTCATCAAGCCGCCGCCCGAGGCCGTCGACCAGATGCCGGACGTGGTCAGGGAGATGCATACCTGCTCAGGCCTGCTGACCGAGCTCAATGCGGGGATCACCATCGCGGAGGCACAGGAGCAGGTGCTGGCGTACGTGCGCTCGCACGTGCCGGAGTCGAAGAAGGCGCCGCTCTGCGGCAACTCGATCGGTACCGACCGGTCGTTCCTGGCCAGGGACATGCCGGAACTTGACGCGTTCCTGCACTACCGGATGGTGGACGTGTCGAGCGTCAAGGAGCTGGCGAGGCGCTGGTACCCGCGCGCCTATTTCGCCAGCCCGCAGAAGCACGGCGGCCACCGGGCCCTGGCGGACATCAGGGAGAGCATCCAGGAACTGCGGTACTACCGCGAGGCCGTCTTCGTCCGCCCGCCCGGCCCCGACTCGGCCGCGGCGCGGAAGATCGCGGCCCGGTACGGCGAGCCCGGCCCCGGCTCAGCCGCGGCAGCCGCCGCTGGATCAGGCGGGCAGGCCGGAACGGCAGCCGAGCCGGGCGAGGCGGCCGGAGCCGGGACGGGTGTCGCGAGCGGGACTCCGGCCGCGGGCGGGGCGGTCCCGGCGGGCGGGGCGGACGCAGCGCGCGGGAGATCAGGAAGCGAATCCGGTTCTGCGCGGTGACCAGCTGCCGGTATGCTGCCTGAAGCGCCGGACGGATCCCGCCCGGCACTGTGGTGGGCGTAGCTCAGCTGGTTAGAGCGCCAGGTTGTGGTCCTGGATGTCGGGGGTTCGAATCCCCTCGCTCACCCTCAGGGTTACCGACAGAACTGCCGGTGTCGTACCGGCTGAACTGTGCTGGTGACCGTTCTTGGGTATGGCGCCGGGTTCTGACAGCGGGCGCTGCAGCTGTCGGCCTGTTTGGGGGATGCCGGTGGCCTTGTCGCGCGGCTGCTGGTCGTTCCTGGGCGTGGCTGGTCCGCGGCGGGTGCGGGTGATGGGTGGCGGCGGCCGGCGGCGGCGAGGGCTTGGCGGGCGGGGTCTTTGGCGTAGCCGTTGAGGCCTTCGATGGTGTTGCGCAAGGTGGCGTAGCGGGCGTGCCAGGCCGGGCTGCCGTAGGGGAGGTCCTGGCGGTAGCTGGCGCCGGCGTCCGGGGGATGGTGATCGCGGTCTGCCGGCAGGCCTTCGGCGGTTCTTGGCGGGGGGGTGAGTACCTTGGGCCGCCCGTCACGTGGCTGTAGTGAGGCGGCTCGCAGCGGGCACATCAGGCCGGGGTGCGCGCCGAGGGCCGGGCAGGACAGCCGCTGGTGCCCGTCGGCGTCCGGGCCGTCTTTGCGCTTGAGCCGGTAAGGGGCCCGGGCGGCGATCCGGGTGTCATAGGCGGGCCGGCCGATGGCGTGGTCGCGCAGGCCGGCGGTGGCCGATATGAGCGGCCCGGGCAGCGCCGGGCGGTACCAGCTGCCCTCGACCAGCAAGGTGCCGCCGGCGGTGGCCTGGATGCCGGGCTGGCCGGCGCGGTAGTCCATGACCGGCTGGTAGCCCAGCGCCCGGGCGGGCAGCTGGAACCGGCAGGGCAGCGCGGCGGTGCAGGCGCGGTCGAAGCCGAGCCACCCGGCCGGGTGGCCGCGGGCGGCAACCGAGGCCGGACCCGGGCGCCGGTGCCGCCGGGATCGGCGCCGGGCCGGGCCAGCGCCACGCCGATCGCCAGGTTCGGGCAGGCAGGCTCGGTGCCGGGCGGGCGGGCCATGGTCGCGATCGTCGCCTCCAGTGCCCAGGCGAGCTTGCGCGGGGGGTTGCCCTTGTTGTCCTCGCGGTCGCGGTGGTCGCCTTCGCGGCCGTACCAGCCGCCGCCGGAATCTGCACCCCAGCCCTGCTCCCCACCGGCGAACCCGCCGGCCACCCCACCGGCGCCTTCGACACCGCCGCCATCATCCACCTCATTGATTACCAGCAGTGAACATCACGCACCCGGGTAACCGGTAAGGAACTTGCGATGGGCTGCACTAGTGCATTGGTGTGATGGGCAGTCGAGCAAGATCAGAATGCAGGATTCCAAGGTCAAGATCAGCGGTAGGAAGATCGGGAACAGTGGTCAGACAGAAGGAAACAAACAGCTGATCAGGGCATACGGAAGCGGCAAAGTCGTACATGTGGTGGACGCCGGACATGCGAAAGCACCTGCTGCGGCGATCGCCCGAGCGCTCTGCGGCCGGCCCGCGGGGTCAGACTCGCGCCAACTTGCGTTTTGGAGGCGCCGCGACCCTCCAGCCGGCCGGACCTCCAGGGAGTCGATGGTCCGTCTGGCGGCGCGCTAGTTCGCCTTGTCGCTGGCCTTGATCGCCTCGCCGACATCCGGCACGCCGAAGCTGCGGCCTGAGCTGGTCCGGACACAACCTCGTGTCGGCAGTTCGGGGATGGGGCCTTATGACCGAGTCGCGATCAACACGCTTTCCAACAATGCTGACGGGCGTCCACCACCGTTCGCCACCGTCCGCGGCCTGCGCGAACACGATCCGGGTGACCGCCGCTGAACGGTGCCGGACGGGGATGAATGACCCTGGTCCGAAAATTCCGTGGGGCGGGCGCGGGGTTCGACCGCGCCGCGTTCACCATCGACTTTGACGCCCGGCAGGCCACCTGCCCGCAAGGCCGCACCAGCAGCTCCTGGAACCCCGTCGCCCAGCGCGGCACCGACACGATCGTGATCACCTTCGCGAAGGGCACCTGCCGGCCCTGCCCGGCCCGGGCCCAGTGCACCACCTCGGCGTCCGGGCGCCGCCAGCTCACCGTGCACCCCCGCGACGTCCACCAAGCCCAGCTCGCCGCCCGGGCCACCCAGGCCACCACAGACTTCCAGGCCAGATACGCACCGCGCGCCGGCGTCGAAGGCCCATCCGCCAGGGCGTCGCCATCACCGGGATGCGCCGCGCCCCGCTACCACGGACTGGACAAGACCCGCCTGGAACACACCAACGCTCCCGTCGCCCTCAACCTGATCCGGCTCGGCGCCTGGTGGAACGGCCATCCGCTGGACCGGACACGCACCAGCCACCTCGCCCGCCTCGAACTCGGAACTGACCTCATGAACGCAAATTAACCACCAGTCGTCGGTGACCCGGGGACGCCGTGGCGGCGTGAAAATTTTCGCGGGCCTGACCCGTCGTCGCGGGCCGGGGTTCGCTGCGCCGCGCGTGGCGCGGTCGGCGGGCATGGTGCGGGCCGGAACCGGCTGCGCTGGCGCGGGGCAGTTGCCAGGATGGGCGTGGCCGTCCGCTGACGTCGTCGATCCTTGGCGGGCCTGACCCCGGCCACCAGTCTGATCGCCGGGAGCTGCTTTGAGGGCCGTGAATTGGTGCTTCGAGCCCGCGGACCAGATTTCCGCTTGCCCACAGCTCCCGCGGACGGCCACGACCGTATCCGCATGCTCATGATAGGAGCCCGCGGTGCAAGACGTGGAAGACGAGCCGCTGTTCGCCGAGCGGGTCGCCGGGATCGACATCGGCAAGACAGAGGTCATGGTCACCATCCGGGTGCCCAGCGACACCCGGCGCGGCCGCCGGCAGCAGGAGACCCGGGAGTTCCGGGCCGTCCGCAAGGACCTGCTGGCGCTGGCGGACTGGCTGCGGTGCT
>Ga0137375_10000771_pt1 | contig 35755 bp, 29 predicted proteins | sample SagtaG_24_FD_104936 | JGI IMG/M metagenome (GOLD analysis project Ga0137375, IMG submission 104936) | Vadose zone soil microbial communities from Sagehorn Ranch, Mendocino, California, USA - Sage1_R_113_16 metaG | ecosystem: Environmental > Terrestrial > Soil > Vadose zone | place: USA... | reverse complement strand
CTGGTCCCGGTCGCGACCGAGCTGGCCGTGGCGTTCAGGGAGCCGCTGGGGACCGCGGCGAAGCTGACGGTGCCGTCCGCGCCGGTGAGCGAGGGGAAGGCGCCGCCGGCCGTGTTGAGCGTGACGTTCGCCCCCACCGCCGGCTGGCCCGTCGCGTCGCGCACCGACACCCGCACCACGCCCTTCGGGCTCAAGACGAGCTGATACGGATCGGCCTGCGTGCCGGTCCCCGTGACCGGCGGCGAGGCGGTGAAGTTGGCGAACGAGGCGCCGGTCTTCCGCCGCTCGCCGGTGAGCTCCTCGGCGGAGAACGAGCCGCCGCGCGAGATCAGCACGTTGGGGAACTTGAAGCGGTCGGTGCCCGCCACCGGCGTCAGCTGCGAGAAGTCGTAGATCGGGTACTGGGTCAGCCGGGTGCTGAACACGCCGGAGGTCAGGTTGACCGGCGAGCTCCCGGCCTTGAGCTTCTCGAACAGCCGGAAATAGCGGTCGCCAATCGCCTCGAGGATCATGTTGATGTCGACCACCGGCGAGGTCGCGGTGATCGCGGCAGTCGCCGAGGCGCGCTGCGGCGTCGTGGGGTGCGCCGCTTCGAGCAGGAACGTGCCTTCCGGGATGCCCTGGAACTCGAACCGCCCCAGGCTCCCCGCTTCGCTGCTGGTCGTGGCGAGCGCGGTGACCCGACCGCCGGCGGTGTCGCCGTCCAGGCGCACGATTCCTCCCTGCACCGGCTGCGTCTTCGCCGCGTCGTTCCACAGCGTGCCCCGCACGTCGCCCCGCTGGTCGAGGTAGACCGTGCGCGCCACCTGCTGCCCCGGCGAGGTGAGCTGGACGTTCGACAGCCGCCCGCTCTGACCCGTCGGCGCATAGAACGCGTAGAGCGAGTAGGTGCCGAGAGGCAGCGCGTCGAAGAAGGCGACGCCGTCGGAGTCGGTCACCGTCGCGTCGTTGTTCGACAGGCGCACCTGGGCGTCGGCCACGGGGCCGCCCGACACCGGGTTGCGCACGAAGAGCTTGAGCGAGCCGACGCTCGTCACCATCACGATGTCGGGCAGCGAGAGGACCTGCCAGTCGAACGTCAGGTCGCCGCGCACCGAGCCGTAGCGGCCCACCTGGCCGCTGTCCCGCGCGATGACCGTGACGCCGCCGGCGTAGACGTGCGACACCTGGAAGCGCCCCTGCGCGTCGGTGACCAGCCACTGTCCCTCCTCCGGGATGCGGCGGTAGGGGAAGCTGTCCTCCTGGAGGGCGTAGTAGGCGTTGACCAGCGGGCGCACCGTGCCGTTGAAGCTCTCCATCACCCGCCCGGCGACCGTCCCCTGCGCCTTGAGCTGCACGATCAGATCGAGCGTCTGCCCCGCCGTGCCGACGTAGCCGATGGTGCGCCCCACCCGCTCGACGTTGCCGGCCAGCCCCTCGGCCGTGATCATCACCCGTCCCTTGGGCACCAGCTCATAGCGGAAATTCCCCTGGGCGTCGGTGCGCTGCTTCTGCCCCTTGAGACCGTTGGCTTCCAGGCTGACGTCGACGTTGGGCACCGGCGTCACGCCATCCACCCCCACCACCTGGCCGGTCACCGTGGCCGCGTCCTCGAACACCACCTCGTGATGCACCACCTGGCCGGCGTACTCGATCTTGCCGTTCAAGGTGACCATGCCGTGGAAGGGGTTGTAGGCGATGATCTCGTAGTCCCCGACCGGCAGGACGAGCTGCAGGAAGCCGTTGGGATCGGTCGAGGTCTGGACGTAGGCCCCCTGGAGCCGGATGCGGTACTCCTGGGTGCTGAAGTGGGTCGGCTTGTAATAGATCGGCGTCAGCACCCCGGTCGCGGTCGCCGTGCGGGTGAGGATGGTGACCACACCGGCGCCGCGCATCCGCACGCTGACGAACGGCCGGTGCCCGCCGTAGACGATGCTCGCCGGAGCGTCACCGAAATAGCCGACCTTCCCGGCCTGCAGGCCGTCGCCGATGTGCGCCACGACCGAATAGCCGCCGAGCGGCAGGTTGCTGAACGAGAAGCTGCCGTCGGGCTGCGAGGTCGTGGTGCCGTAGGGGAAGACCACCACCTCGGCGCTGCCCAGCGGCCGCCCGAGCGGATCGAGCACCACGCCGTCGATGCCGCCGGTCATCTGCTGCAGGACGATGCTCTGCGCCTCGACCGGATCGGGCGTGACGTCCAAGATCGGGGGCAGCGAGACCGTCCCTTCGAGCTTGCGGGAGAAGTCGATCGCCTTGACCGAGTAGCTCTCGTTCGCCCCCTGGACCGGCACCCCCTCGATGCGGTAGCGGCCCGCCGCGTCGGTGTAGGCGAAGACGCCGGGACCCTCGATGAAGGCGACCGCCCCCTGGATCGGCACGTTGGTGTTGGTCACCGGGTCGTGGAAGAAGACCGAGCCGGTGACGGTGTGGCTCGACCCCTCCGGCAGCCGCAGCTCGACCTCTTTCGTCTCACTGGCGGCGAGCAGGAGGTCGGTGAAGATCGCGACGCGCGAGACCGCCCAGTTCGCCGCCTGCAGCGACACCTGCCCCTCGGGCACGTCGTCGAAACGGAAGCGGCCGAAGGCGTCGGTCTCCTGGCTGGCGAGCGAGGCGCCCTGCGAGTAGACGGCGACGCGCGCGCCGGCGATCGGCTCGCCCGAGGTCGCGCCGACCACGGTGCCGGCCACCGTGCCCATGCCGGGGATGATCCGCGGCATGCGCAGCACCACGTTGTCGACCACGTCTCCCGGCGAGGCCACGCCGACCGTGGCATAGACCACGCGCCCATCCTTGTCGCGGGCGGTGAGGGTGATGGGCCCGACCGGGACGCCGGGGATGACGAAGGTGCCGTCCGCCCCCGCCGCCACCGACCGTTCTTCGTTGAACAGGGTGCTCGACCCGCGCACGCTGCCGGTGGTCACCGGCGAGCCGTCGTCGGCGTAGACCACCTTTCCCTTGATGGTGCCGCGGCCGAGGAGCGCGATGTTCATCCGCAGCACCCGGTTCTGGAGGCGGACGGTCGACGAGACCTCCTGCACCTCCTCCGGCTGGAGCGCCGGATTGGCGCCGGCCGGGATGATGGCGCGCAGCGTGAAGTGCGCCAGCACCTTCGGGTCCCAGTGCGGGTTCTCGATGAAATCGAAGTAGAAGACGCCGTCGGCGCCGGTCGTCACCTCACCCAGGTAGTCGAGCTTGGTGATCGTGTCGGCCATCGTCTCCCACAAGAGGCCACGGATGAGCTGCACCCTGGCGCCGGCCACCGGCTCGCCGGTGCCGCGCACCACCTTGCCGGTGACCAGGCCGCCGAAGTGGATCGGCAGGGTTTCCAGGCTCGGCGGCGGCAGGTTGCCGTCGAGGTGCTCGCCCCACGCATCCTCGAGGCCGAGGGTGTCGAGGAGGTGCGTGTGGGTGAGGAGCGGATTGCCGTTCGCCGGCTGCACCAGGGCGGAGAGCGGCGTCGAGTAGCGCACGGCGACCGTGCGGCCGTCGTCCTGCACCCACGCCCCCGATCCCACCTTCTCGGAGGTTCCCGACGCCGGCTGCCCCGCCGTGTCGAGCCCACTGAAGACCGAGCGGATACGGTAGTTTTCCGGGTCCTCCGCGGCGTCCTTCTCGGGCGGCCGGTTGAACAGGTAGAGCACGCCGTTGCCGTAGCGGTTGGGGCGGTGCATGTTGCCCAGCTCATCCGGCCCCTCTTCCTTCAGCCGGAAGTCCTGGACGGCGCCGATCAGGCGGAACGGAGGCCGGTCGACCAGCCGCTCCGAAGGCGCCGAGCCCGCCGGCGCTCCCGTCGTCGCATCCACCGGCCGCGGATCGGCGATCTGCGCCCCCACCCGCAAGGCCACGGCGCCGCCCGCGGGTACCGTCACGTTGTCGAGCTCGAACCGCCGGTCCTCGCGGCCGTCGTCGCCGGGGACGATAAGGAACAGGTCCCCCTGGGCGGTCTGCGGTCCCGGATTGCGCACGATCACCAGCAGCTCCTGGTCGAGGCCGACGTGGCCGACCAGGGCGAACGGCACGGTCGCCGTCTGGGAGGCGCTCCGCAGCACCGGGAACACCTCGCCGAAGGCCAGCGTGCGCTGCGCCCCGGCCGCTCCGGCGGTACCCGTCAAGGTGCCGAAGACGCCGTCGAAGCTCCCCTGCACCACGAGCTCGAGCCCCTCGCTCCCGGTATCGGGCAGGAGGAGCGCGGCGAGATAGGGATCGGTATAAGTCGTGGTCTCGGCGAACTGGTCGAAGAGGTCCTCGGCCGACAGGTTGCGCGCCGCCTGCTGCTCGCGCAGCACCTTGGCGAGCTCGGTCCCCACCGCCAGCCCCTTGCTCGTCCCGCGGCGCAGCTCGTCGATCTCGGCGAGCGGCTGCCGGTTGCCGAGATAGTCGAGCGAGAGCACCTCCAGCGATTCGAGGAGCGGCTCATGGAGATACGTCCGCATGCCGGCCTGGGCGAAATCGACGGCGCGCCGCTCGACGTCCGTCTTGATCACCCGCGGCAGCCCGGAGGGCGTCAGCGCCGCCGGCGCCACCGCCAGGCTGTAGGCGAGCCCCAGGAAGCGGGTGTGCGCGCGGTGCAGCTCGTCCGACGAGAGATAGGGCTTCTTCAGCCGCTCACTGAACCGCGGCAGCACCAGGGTGGCCGGCGAGAGCGGGATCCCCAGCTCGCCGACGCCGGTGCGCAGACGGATCGTCCCCTGCCCCGCCGACGAGGTGGACTGGAACGTCGTCGCGACCACCTTGCCGTCGAGATCGGCGACCAGCCGGTACTCCAGCGTCTCGGACTGGCCCGGCGTGAGCGTCTGGATCGTGCGCTTCAGGTTGTCCGACGGGTCGGCGCGATGCGCGCCGGTGATGTGCTGTTCGTCGAGATCGACGCTGATCAGGTTCTGCGCCGCGCGCGACAGGTTGGTCACCGTCACGAAGAGGGTGTACTCCTCCCCCTCGCGCACCACGTCCGGATGACTGAAGGAGAGGTTGAAGCGGGCGTCCACCACCTCGACCGCCGCCTGGATGCGGCTCAAGAGCGGGAACGGATCGCGCCCGGGACGAGCCAGGTTGGCCGTGATGTCCATCTGGAGCGTCCAGGTGCCCGCGACCAGCCCCTCGACCGTCCACGCCGCCGCTCCCTGCTCGCCGGGCGAGAGGAACCGGCCGCCGGTCGAATCCACCACCGGCACCGCCTGCCCGGGTCCCACCGCCGGATCGGTCGCCGCCACCCGCAGCACGTTGTTCGGCGGCAGGCGCAGCGTGCCGACCACCTGCTCCAGGTTCGCGTTCGACCCGGCCGGCGCGCCATTGGCGACGATCAGCTTCGCCTCGAAGAACTGATTCAAGTAGGAGACCGTGCCGGGCAGAACGATGGCGCCGAAGAGCGGCAGAACGAGATCCTCGTCCTCCTCCTCGCACCTCGTGTGCGCGCACAGGCCCTCCTCCTCGGCCTTCTCCAGCTTGAACGGCACGATGTTCGGCGGCTGCCAGCGCTCGACCACGTGCGCGAGGCTCGCGGGCAGCCCGTCGAGCACCACATGGGGCTTGTCGAGCGGCTGGACCGTGCCATAGCCCGAGTAGACGATCGGCAGCTCGATCTCCACGATCTCGTCGCCGAAGGCGAAGCCGACCGCGAAGTTGAAGGCCTGGAAGTTCTCCGCCGAGAAGGTGATGCCGCGGGCCTGCAGCTCCGCGAGCGAGAGGGTGCGGACGGTCGCGGAAGCGAGGAGGATCTCGCGCACGTGGAGGATCGCGAGCGACGGCTCGGCCGTGGCCAGCACCTCGCCCGTGGCTTCCTCCACCAGCCGGACGTTCTCCAGCCGGTAATCCCCCTCCTGCTGGAAACCGGGAAGGACGAACGTGCCGCCGGGCACGGTCTCGAGCACGACCGGCTGCGGCACCTCGGGTCCGCGCAGCTCGCCGCGCACCAGGAGGCCGGCGATCCGCGGGTCGCCCGGGAAAACCGAGCCGCACGCCGCGTCGACGCCGCCGAAGCAGGTGCGCACCCGCGCCCGCTCGCCGACGTTGACCGTCTGGTCCGCGTCGGTCGTCTGCGCGTCGGCGTAGATCGTCAACCGGTTGCCCTGGATCTTCAGGGCACCCGTTGCGATGGGTCCGACCTCTGTGCTCCAGGCGCTGCCAGCACCCAGAGACAGCATGAGCGCCAGTGCGCTCGCTACCCGGTTCATAGATCCCCAGACTCCAGACAACAAAGAAGAACTGCTTTTTGTACAGTCCTCCCTTACCCGGCCGCCAGCACGTCAGCGGGACGGGTACAGAAAGGGACGACTTCCGGGAACGTCGTGAATCCCTACTGCACCCTACGTGGATTCTCGATCAAGGTTGCGGGAGGTTAAACGAAGCTCGAGACCGATGTCAACCCCCACGTCTACGTTATAGCTGATTGACAAACTGCCTTCTAGCTTGATCTCAGAAGCTCCTACTTTTATCTAGAAACCTTTTTCATCACGCCCGCAGAGATCAGGGAATTCCCTGACACAAGGGAGCTCGATGTTGGCGAAGAAACTTCTTCAATCTGAATCTATCAGTTTTTAATGTTAACGAACAGCACTGCCTGTCCTCCCGATGGAAGGAGGAAACAGAGAAACAACAAGCGAGCTTGCCTTGAAGTGTGACCAGCACACCAAAGCGGGACATGAGGTGCTTGGGAGGGTTGGGTGGTACTAGCCGCCGCGGAGAGGAGGGACCTCGCGTATGATCCCGGCGTGATGCCGACCGAGACCTCCTCTCCCACCGACGACCGTCCCCGCTGCTTCTGGGCGGGCTCCGATCCCCTCTACCTCGCCTACCATGACGAGGAGTGGGGTGTGCCCGTGCGCGCCGAGCGCAAGCTCTTCGAGATGCTGATCCTGGAGGGCGCCCAGGCGGGCCTGTCCTGGATCACCATCCTGCGGCGCCGCGAGAGCTACCGCCGCGCCTTCGACGGGTTCGATCCCGAGCAGATCGCCGCCTACGGCCCGAAGAAGATCGGCGCGCTCCTCGCCGACGAGGGGATCATCCGCAACCGGGCGAAGATCGAGGCCGCGATCGGCAACGCTCAGGCCTGTCTCCGTCTGCGCGACGAGCCCGAGGGCCTCTCCGGCTTCCTCTGGAGATTCGTCGGCGGCGCGCCGCTCCAGAACCGGCGGCGGGAGCGCTCCGACGTCCCCGCCGAGACCGCGGAGTCGAAGGCCATGAGCAAGGAATTGCGCAAGCGCGGCTTCCGCTTCGTGGGACCGACCATCTGCTACGCCTTCATGCAGGCGGTCGGCATGGTCAACGACCACCAGGTGAGCTGCTTCCGGCATCGCGAGCTGGCGGGCAAGCCGCGGAGACAGAGCGGCCCTTCTTAATCTCGAACGTTATCCAGGAGAGGTACCCTCTCGCTTCCAGACGGGGGGTACCGATATGGCCGCCATGACATCCGCCGCGAAAGCGCGGCTCCTCGCGAAGATCTATAAGGACGTTCCCGCCGCCGAGCGGGAGGATTTCCAGCGCTTCCGGGCCGAGAACCCGCCACGGACCGCCGAGATCGGCGACACGAGCTGGAGCTGGCTCGCCGGCGGCACGGGCGATCGGGCGCTCCTCTTCCTGCCCGGGGCCCAGGGCACCCCCGAGTCGGTGTCGTTGAACATCGCCCATTTCGCTTCCCGATTCCGCTGGCTCTCGCCGGCCTACCCGCCGGTTCCAACCATGGCGGAGCTGGCCGATGGCATCGCGGCTCTCCTCGACCGGGAGGGGATCGGGCAGGCCGCGGTGATCGGCGGCGCCTACGGCGGTTTCGTTGCACAAGTCTTCGTGCGGCGGCATCCGGACCGGGTGGAGCGGTTGATCGTCTCGCACGCCGGGACGCCCAACCCGGCGCGCGGGCGAGCCATCGCGAAATCCCTGCGCTGGCTGCCGCATCTCCCCATGTTCCTGCTCCGCTTCCAGTACCGCAGGGTGATGATGGGCCTGCTGCCGAAGCGTCCCGAATTCGCCCTGACCCGCGCCCATCTCGAAGAGATCATCGCCCTCCACCTGACCAGGGCCGGGGTGATCGACGGCTACCGCCGGGTCGTCGACTACGACCAGATGCACTTCGAGCCCGGCGACCTGGAAGGCTGGCCCGGCCGCGTCCTCCTTCTCCAGGGGGACAAGGATCCGGCCACCCCCGAGCCGGTGCGCGAGCAGATGAAGGTCCTCTACCCCGGCGCCGAGGTCCACGTCTTCACGGGAATGGGCCATGCGACGGGGGCTCAGTACCGGGAGAAGTATCTGGGGGCGATCGAGGAGTTCCTGGAGACCCCCTCCCCTGGCCCCTCCCCCGCATAGCGGGAGAGGGGAAATCCACAGGCAGCCCTCTCCCGCTATGCGGGGGAGGGACGGGGAGGGGGCCCCGGTATACAATCATGCCGTCGCTGGACCGCTCCCCGGCGGAGGGGGTGTCCCGAGAATCCGGTTTTCATTTGGAGGCCTCATGCCAGATCACCAGAATCCGCCGCATGTCCGCTCGGCCCTTTTCGTGGATTTCGACAACATCTACCTGGGGCTTCAGCGAGAGGATCCCAATGCGGCGGAGCAGTTCGCGACCAACCCGTCCCACTGGCTGCGCTGGCTGCAGGAGAGCCTGTCGCTCGACAGCGAAGAGCTGGGGGGGCGGCAGAAGCGCAAGATCCTGTCCCGCCGTTGTTACCTGAATCCTTCCCAGTTCGGCCGCTTCCGGCCGTACTTCACCCGGTCCGCCTTCGAGGTCGTCGACTGTCCGCCGCTCACCAGCGGCGGCAAGACCAGCGCCGACATCCAGATGGTCATGGACATCCTGGACGCGCTGGGGCATACCACCCGGTTCGAGGAATTCATCATCCTCTCCGGAGACGCCGACTTCACGCCGGTCCTGCTGCGCCTCTCCAAGCACGACCGCAGGAGCGCCGTGCTGGCCGTCGGCCCCGCCTCGGTCGCCTACAAGGCGGCCTGCGACACGCTGATCGATCAGGACATGTTCCTGGAAGAGGCGATCGGGGTCATCCCGACGCAGTCGACTCGGACTGAAGGGCCGGCCACCACAGCCATGCAGGAGCTGCTGCGCCGCATCGCCGACAAGGTCTACGAGAAGGCGAGCGCGGTCGGCGAGCTGGTGGCGACCGACCTGCCGGGGATCTTCCGCGAGTTCCCGGAGTTCACCTCCAGCACCAACTGGCTGGGCTTCAACAGCTTGCGCAACATGAGCACGGCGGTGGCGCAGGCGCGGCCCGACCTGGAGATGGTGGACGGCGATCCCTGGAAGGTGCGGATCGGCGAAGGGCGCCCCGAGGGCGAGGGCGTCGTGCCGCCGGCCGGAGACCGCGAGCGGTTCTCCTACGCCGCGTACCAGCGGCCGGCGCCCATGGACTACAGCCGCCTCACCGAGCAGATCCTCGAGTACGTGCGGGGCGTCGTCTCCGCGGCGGACGCGGCCGTGCCGATGGCGCGCGCGGCCCAGATGGTGATCAGCCGCTTCGGCGACACCGTCCTCGCCACCCGCTGGGCCGGAGCCGGCACCTTCCGCGACCTTCTGGAAGGGCGGGAGAACCCCGGCTTCGCCATCTCCTCGCTCAAGCCCGGCTATCTCTACGACCCCGAGCAGCACCAGGTGCCGTCGGACGGCCGTCCCGACGAGCTCGCATCGCTCGATCCCGCGCTGGGCTCCCTGGCCTACCGGGTCCATCAGCTCACCGACACGCCCTACCTGACGCCGCCCGAATACGCGCAGGTCTTCCGGCACATCGCCGACGAGGTGCTGGCGCACGGCTACTTCCTCACCCGCACCTCCAAGGCCGTGCGCGACCGCTGCATCGAAGAAGGCGCCACGATCGCGCGGGCGAGCGTCAACTTCATCCTCCGCGGCATCACCTTCGGCGGCCACCGCTTCGCCCAGAACGGCGGCGACGACCCGGCGAGCCTGGGCCGCTGCTTCTACCGCAACGTCCTCAGCCTCTGCGAGAGCGCCGGTCTGATCCTGGACCAGGGCGAGCGCGACCGCCTCGCCGAATGGATCCTCGGCAGCCTGCGAGAGGATGAGCCGCAGCCGTCCCTCGTGGACACCTCCAGGAAAGAGGAAGAGGGACCCGGCGACAACGCGGCGGCGGAGACAGAGGAAGAGCCGGTGGCCGCTCTCGACGAGACCCATGGGTAGACCCTCACCGCCGGCGGCGCGTGGGGTCAGGGGGTGAGGGTGACGGCATGACCGGCTCTCTGCATCCCAAGGAGATGGAGACGGTCCTGGCGCTGACCGGCTCCGAGCGCTACGGCTACTTCGTCGAGAGGGTCGCCGACCGCGAGGAGGTGTGGGGTCTGCAGAACGCAGAGGGCTGGGTGCTCATCGGCTTCGAGGGCAGTGAGGCCTTCTGCCTGTGGCCCCATGCCGACTACGCGCGCGCCTGCACCCTCGGCGACTGGGCCGACTGCGCGCCCGAGCCGATCTCGCTGGAGGAGCTGATCGGCGAGCTCCTGCCGGCGCTCCTGCGCGACAATCTGCGGCTCGCCGTCTTCCCCACCCCGTCCGGCGAGGCCGTCGTGGTGGACCCGCGCGACTTCCAGGAGCACCTCGAAGCCACCTTCGAGCACTTCCGGAGCCACGACACATGACCTGGGAGCTGGACGACGAAGAGCGCCGTCTGGCCCTCGCCCTCCCCGCGAAAGAGCGTTACAGCTACTTCATCCAGGTGCTCGTCGACGAGGAGGAGGCCTGGGGTCTGCGCAACGACGAAGGCTGGGTCCTCGGGAGCGATCCCGAGCGCGGCGACATCCTTCCCCTCTGGCCTCACTCCGCCTTCGCCGAAGCCTCTGCCCGCGGCACCTGGGACGACGCCAGACCGGCCGAGATCCCGCTGGACGACCTCCTCGAAGAGCTCCTCCCTCTCCTCACCGAGGACCACATCACCATCGCCGCCTTCCCCACCCCTGACGGCGACAGCGTCCTGCTCTCTCCCGAAGACCTCGGCCGGGACCTCCGCGCCGAGATCGAGCTGGGGCAGTCAGAAGAAGGAGAGGAAGGGCACGAGCACTCGCACGAGGACGAGCTGGAGTAAGCTCACTTTTCCGGAATTCGTTTCATTCGCTGCGCTGCGAGTACCTGCGCACGATGAGCGCGATGGGCAGGCCGATGCAGACCATGATGATCAATTGTCCGATCGCGATCGAGGTCGACGTGTAGTTCGGTTTGACCGGGAGCGCCGAGAGCGGCAGCACGATGCAGTTCATGAAAAGATAGACCAACGATCCGTACAGCAGGCCGCTGACCACCGGCTCCCGGACCATCACCCCGAGCTTCCGGCTCGCCAGAGCGTAGACCGTGGTGGCTCCATACGCGATCACATAATGCAGCAGGACGCCGAGGGCAGCCATCGAGGCGCCCCCCTCCAGGCCCTTGTCGCCCAGGAGCCCGCTGGCGATGAAGTGCAGGACACCGACCGGGGTCCGGCCCCGCAGGATCGTGGTGATGCACGCAGCCGTCAGGTCCAGGGTCCCCGCGATCAGGCCACCCCACAGAATCGCACGCGACAGCCTCGCTTCTCCATTCATCGGCTCACCTCGCACAGAGCTGAATCAGGCGGCGATGATAGCAGGCTCGGCGGGCTGTCGCTCTGCCGGAAGCATCGTGGTGTTCTGCTGCCGCCCCTCCGGGGCTTGGCGTAATTCGTCCTCCCTGACCCGGGGTCGCCGCTCCTTCGTCGCTCTGACCCCGGGCTATATGCTGTCGCCCCTTCGGGGCTCTCAATCCCACCGTACAGATCAGGGCACCTTCAACCATCCGTTCCTGAAAGCCCCCGGAGGGGGCGACAGCAATCCTCCACGGAACCGATCGGGCTCGCCACGGTTTTCTCGATCTTCTTGGGCCGACTGCCGAAAACATCGTGGTGTTCTGGGCGCCGGGCAGTTCGCCTTGACCGGAGCGAAGACGTCGCAATCCCACCGTACAGATCAGGGAAGTTCCAAGGCTTCCTCGCGAAGTGTCGGGGAGACTCCGAGGATCAGAAGTCGCAATCCCACCGTACAGATCAGGGAAGTTCCAAGGAGATACACAGAGCAGACGCCGTTGGCCCCCCTCTTCGCCGTCGCAATCCCACCGTACAGATCAGGGAAGTTCCAAGGTGGCGGGCAAGATCGCCTTCCGGTCAGGAAACCTCGTCGTCGCAATCCCACCGTACAGATCAGGGAAGTTCCAAGTCGTCCTCGGCCTGCTTTTCGCCGACCACGCCTACAAAGTCGCAATCCCACCGTACAGATCAGGGAAGTTCCAAGGGAGAGCCGCATGGCACCGACCGTTCCGGCGTCCTCGCGTCGCAATCCCACCGTACAGATCAGGGAAGTTCCAAGTTTTTCTCGTCACATTTGGCGCGATTCCCGCAAGAAAGTCGCAATCCCACCGTACAGATCAGGGAAGTTCCAAGAGAACTACCTGACGATTCCACCGGACGCGCTGGAGAAGTCGCAATCCCACCGTACAGATCAGGGAAGTTCCAAGAGCGACCGTTCCAACCTGCTGAGCCTACAGGCACTTAAGTTGGGTCTTTTTACGACCCACCCCTTGGGCCGTCTCCGCTTCTCGTTTTCCACAGCCTTGCAGCCCAACGCCTCGCGTGCAACCTCTTGAAACCCAGACGCTTGCGGGTTTTTTACGATCCCCCCGTCAAAATGGCACTTTGGGGCTGGCATGCTTTTTGTTGGGTACGGCTTTTGCTTGGTCCTGTTGGACCTTTGGTATTGCCTGTCCTTGCTTCAGTTGTCAAAGAGCTCTGGGGCGGTGCGGTCTGCCCCTCTGATCTCTCTAGACACCGACGGCAGGCGAATTGTTGGACGCGGCGGAGATTTCCCTCGGCCCGGCGGGCACCGCCCTCGCTTCGTGCGCTGCTCCCCTCGGCAGGGCGGCCACCGCGCCCGGGACGTGCGCCGGTCCCCTCGCGGGGGCGATGGCGGCCCTCGGGACGTACGCCATCGCCGTCGGGAGGGCAATGACTCCCCTCGCGAGGGCGGCGGTGCCCCTCGGGAGGGGAGCGGTGCCCCTCGCGGGGGGCACGACAGCCCTCGCGAGGGGAACGGCTCCCCCGGCGAGGGGGATGACCGCCCTCGCGGGGGCGGCGGCAGCCCTCGCGAGGGGAGCGGCGCCCCCGGCGGGGGGAATGACAGCCCTCGCGGGGGCGGTGGTTCCCCTCCCGAGGGGAGCAGCTCCCCTCGCGGGGGCAGCCACTCCCCTCCCGAGGGGAGATTCCACCGTCCCGGGCGCAATCACGGTGCGATTGGGGCAGTCATTAGGCCGCATCGATAGCATCTCCACTAGAACCTTTGACATTCATGTCACAGCCAGACCAGTATACACATGTTGGGCGGAGATGGGGAGTCCCGCTCGACGGGGTGGTGCGATCGCTTCGGTTTCAACCGGAGAGCTCGAGCCGCATCGCGACTCGCAGCTCGCGCGGCAAACCTGCCTGCTCCTCCTTCCGGACCTTCGCGGCCAGCCCGGAAGCTGGCCGCCTTCAATCTCCAGCCGTTTCGCGGCCGGAAGCGCCGCACTCCGGAGACGCCGCATTGCACCGGTGCAACGAGTCAATGCACCGGTGCAATGGGACTTTGTTACTCGCTCTCGCAAACGTTTTCGAGGACCGCGGCGTCGTGCCCGATCGACCACAGACGCGTCGACTTGATGACGGTCACCCAGCCTTGCGACACAATACCGAAGAGATCCGTGGCCTGGTGGCCGAGGTCGATCTCCGTCCAGCCGGCCGGCTCGAAGATGGGCAGCGCGCTGCCTCCGACCTTGACCGCCTGGGTCGCCCACGGGAAGCGCGCGCGCGATTGCGGGAGCGCGACCGCCTCCTCTTCCTCGTTCCAGGCGAACTGCTGCGCCGCGGTGAGCGGCGCCCAGGCCGGTACCGAGCCGCAGGCGACCGGAGCGGCCACGGCGCTCTTGGTGTCGCGCCAGATGATCAGCGTCGTCTCCGCGTCCTGTGGACCGCCCTGCACGTAATTGGCCGCGAAACGGTTGCCGAGCGGCTGGCGATTATCCCGTCCGTCGCCGTTGACGTACCGTCCGTAGAAGGTATAGCCGGAGCCGAAGGCCGTGGCGTCGGCTGCGATATGGACGGCCTGCTCGCCCTCGGCCGTCTTGCGGCTCGCATCGATATAGGCGTACTCACCGAGTAGCACGTTGTCGTTGGCCGCCACGCCCCGGCCGCCCTGGACGAAGTAGCCGGGCGACGAAGGATTGAGCGGCGAGCACGAGCTCACGACGTCGGCCGTGACGTATCCCGTCGCCATCGCGTCCTTGCGCTGGCTCGCGAAGCACAGGCCGCGGACTTTGCGGCCCGTGTGAGCCCGCTGCAGCGGCTCGGCGGTGATGTGCGCCGGCGCCACCGAGGCGGCGCAACCGGGGAAGGCCACGGCGCCGTCCGAGAGCGTGCCGACAGGGCTCATGTTGACCCCCGAGGAGGGCAGGACGCCGTTCTTCAGAATGTCGCGGAGGTCCAGGGTCTGCACGTCGAAGCCGGTGAGATAGATGTTGAAGGTGAGGGTCGGGACCGCCCAATCGGTCCACAAGGTGACGCTCACCAGGTGCGGCCGGGAGTCGGTGTTCGTGATCGTCAAGACGGTCGTGAGGCCGTTTTGTTTCGTCAGGTCGACGCCGAACCAGGGCACCAGGAGCGTCGCCGCCGGCCGTACCACCACACGGCAGTTGCCGGGGCACGCTGCCGCCTGACCTCCGCCCGACGCCTGGCAGGCATCGCCCATGCCGTTGGCATCGCGGTCGAGCTGCGCCGGGTTGGGAGCCGCCGGGCAGTTGTCACAGGCGTCGCCCACGCCGTCGTGATCGGAGTCCGCCTGATCGGGGTTCGCCTCCCGCGGGCAGTTGTCGGCAACATCGGTCGTCCCATCCGCGTCCGTATCCTCCTCGCAGGCGTCCCCGATGCCATCGCCGTCGGTGTCCGTCTGCTGCGGATTGAAGACGTTCGGGCAGTTGTCGCTGCCGCCGGGGACACCGTCGCAATCCAGGTCGATCGTGACCGTCGCCGCAGCGCTCAGATCCGCCGCGTCAGGGTCGTCGGTCTCGCTCGTCACCTGGAATTGACCGGTCAAGCTCGACAGGGAGGTGTCCGTCGCCTGGAGGCTCACGCTGATGGAGGCGCTCGCGCCCGCGGCGAGACTCCCGAGATTGCAGGTCACCGCCGGACCGGTGTCGCAGGCGCCGGTGCTCGACGTGGCGGAGAGGACGCTGGTTCCAGCGGGTGGAAAAAACTGCACGGTAACGGCCTCGGCGTTGTCCGGGCCCGCGTTCTGGACCTGTGCGTTGAACTGCGCCCGTGTGCACTCGGCTCCAGCGGTGGCGCTGATCTGGAGATCGGCGGAGCCCGGCGTGCCGCCGCCGCCGGTTCCACCTCCCTCTCCCTCTGTCTTCGCCAGATAGAAAGTCTCGAAGCCGCCGTCGGCGTCGCTCACCGTGGCCGCGAGGCCGACGCGGTTCTCGCCGTTGGCAAAGGCGCCAGCTGCGGCTGCAGGATTTACCAGGCCGAAAGCCCAACCGGCGCTCCCCGTCCCGGAGTCCGTCGCTTCGACATTCACCGGCGCGTCCAGAGACACCTCCAGGAGCACCGTCCCGGAGGGCGCCAGGACGCGCAGCGCCAGCGCCTCGACCCGCAGATGCCGGTTGGACCCTGGCTCGTTGGGGTTGAAGACGACCCGCAGGGTTTCGGCGGTCGGGTTGCCGAGCTCGGCCAGTTTCCGAGTCAGGGTCTGGGACGCACCTTTCTTCTCGTTCCCGCCCGCGATCCCACTCGGGCAGGCCGGCGCGCCGGGACCGGTGACGTCGGCACTGCCGTTCCACGAGACGCACCCCGATTCGACACCGTGCTTCTGAATTGTGAGCACCATTGCCACGTGGCCGAGCCCGGTGCCCTGCTGGTCCACGGGGCCCATCCAACCAAGCCCCGCGCCCCGCGCCCCGCCAGGAATCAGGAGCGCGCCGAGAAAAGTGATCTCTACGAGAGGAAAGACACGAATGCGGACTCGACAATCGTGAGGAGCCATAGCTGTAACCCCTTTGGAAGAAAACCTCACCTACTCCGTCGATTGAGCCGGAAGCAATCGCCATGCCATGCAGATGGACAGATGATAAAGATCCGGGTCACGGCGGGATCTTCGATAAAAAACTGATATGTGCCTTTCTCTATGTGCGGCAGCCAGCGCGAAACCTCGATGGTGGCGAGCCCTTCGTCGCAGACCGTACCCCGCGCGGCGGCCACGCCTCGCCTGGCCAGGCCAGGTTGCGGTGATCTGGAGACATCGCGGTGAGTCGGGCGACGCTGCGGTGGAATATGGGCTCTACCGCAACGTAGCGGCGGTTACGGCAGGCGTCGACTCAGCGCCCCTGATCGCCGTGGTCGAGGTCCTGGACACGGATGACTCCAGCAGAAGCGGCCGGCCCGTCACCGACACCTCCGTCCGGGTTATTCACTGCAACGCAGGTCCGAGAACTTGCGGTTTAGCACCGAGGTTGAGGTTCAGGCCGAGGAGGGCTTGCAGATTGCCCTGCTCCGTGGTGGGATCGTCGAAGTCTTTTCCGAACGTGCCGCTGAGATAAAGGTTGTCGCTGATCTTGTACTCGACCATCCCGGTGAGGCGATGCGTCGGCTCGGCGATGTTGAAACGCTGCACGTACTCGGCGGAGAGCGAAAAAAACGTGCTCTCCCACAGCAGCCGTCCGCCGACGTCGATGCCGTCGCGGTCGTCCGTCGCCGTGCGGTCGTGGATGTAGCGGCCGACCGCGATGAAGTCCACCGTCGGTACCTGCGTCAGCTTGCCGGTCTTCGGATCGAACGTGCTGCGCAGGAAGCGATACGACGGGGTGATCCACGCGGCCGTCTTCTCGACTTCACTGTGCGAGGTGTCATTGCCGGGGAAGCGCTCCGTCGTCGCGGCCGCCATCTCGACAATCCAGCGTCCCTGCTTCAGCGACTCGACGATCGACGTCGCGAACGGCCGCAACTGATCCTGATAGTCGGCAGGTAAGCCTGCGGAGGCGGGCTGTCCCGGCTGCGGCGGGCCGGCGTCGATCAGCATCTTGGTCACCTTCGCGCGGTACGCGGCCAGCACGTCGTTCGCGAGCTGGCTGCGCTTGCCGAGCATCCACGACGCGCGCGCTCCGGCGCCGAGCAGCGTCCCGGTCGGCGCCGTCGAAGAGGTCGTCGCCGCAGTACCATCGTCCCCTTTTGTCGCCAGCGACACCGACAAGGACTGCCTCAGCCCCTGCCAGAATCCGGGCCGATCATACTGGTCGAAGGTGAGATCCGGGCGCGGCGAGAGCCAGTACGGCGCCAGCTCCACCGCGAGGTCCTGCGGCAGCGCGCTGTTGCCATTGTTCCCCTCCACCGAGTCCAACAGCGCGAGGCCGAGCGCGCGCGGCGTGGTCGGACGCTCCACCGACGTCGGCGCGATTCCCATCAGCACGAACGCTGGTGACGGCGGCGTCTTCAGATCGTCGAGGGTGACCGCGGGCGGCGCCTGCGCGGCGAGCGGCGCCGTCCCCAGCAGCAGCAGCACGATCGCGAGCCGCTTCATACGTTCGCTCCCTTTGCCACGAGCGGGAAGCGCGCTGCGTACGGAACGGCCGCGCCGTCCTGCGGCGCATCCTTGGTCAGGGTCACGTCCAGCTCCGTCGCACCGCCGGTGAGGATGTACGTGACGGCGGTGCGGTTGGTCATCGGGTTGATGTCCAGCGCGATCGTGCGGATGCCGAGCACGCGTCCGGTGAGGATCGCGCCCGGCCCCAGCGTCACCGGTCCGAGATCGCCCTTCGCGATCACCTGATTGTCGAGCCAGACCACCGAGGCGCCAGCCTGGCCCTCACCGACGATGATGTTGAGCATGACGATGCCCGACTCGACCTCATAGTCCCGTTCGACCGTGTCTCCCTGGATCACCTCACTCATGATGCAGACCTCCCTTCCTGCCAGCTGTCAGCTTCGCTGCCTGCGAATATGTATATGGCCAAAATGAGCCAACCGGCCGAGTATACTTCACCCTGGGGCAGGGAAGATAGCGTTTGAAGTGCGGCGGGAGGGGCTACTTCGAGCCCGCCGGCCCCGGCGCGATCGCCACGCCCCAGGGCCCGTCTCCCACCGGGATCGTGGCGATCACTTTCAGCGTAGAGGTATCGATCACCGAGACGTTTTTGCTCAGGCCGTTGGCGGTGTAGAGCTTCCTGCCGTCCGGGGTGAGCGCGATGCCCCAGGGGCGGCTGCCCACGGGGATGACCTTCAAGACCTTGCGCTTCGCCGCATCGATCACCGAGACGCTGTTGCCGTGGCCGTTGGCCACGTAGACGCGGCGGCCGTCGGGCGAGACGGTGATTCCCACGGGATGCGCGTCCGGACCGGGCTCGATCACATCGATCACTTCATGGCTCTTGACGTCGACGACGGAGACGGTGCCGCCGATCTCCGAGGTGATCCAGGCGCGGGTGCTGTCCGGCGAGAAGGCGGCGGCGCGCGGGCGCGGATCGACGAGGAAGCTCCCGACCACCTCGTTGCGCCTCGTGTCGATCACCGAGACGGTGTTGCTGGTCTCCGCGGTGACATAGACCCAGCGTCCGTCAGGGCTCAAGGCGACCCCCTCGGGCTCGACGCCGACGATCAGGGTGGCGGTGACCTTTCCTTTCCTCAGATCGGTGACGCTGGCCGTGCCCGCGTCCTCATTGGTGACGTAGAGGCGGGCGCCGTCCCGGCTGATGGTGAACTGCTCGGGGTCTGACCCTGCGTCGAAACGCGCAATCACCCGCCGCCGCGCCACGTCGATCGCGAGGATCGTGTCCAGGGGGTTCTGCTTGCCATAGAGAGGATCGCTGCGGGCCACGTAGACGGTGCGGCCGTCCGGGCTCACCTGGATGCCGCGCGGCCGGCCGCCGGTGTGCAACGCGAGCACCGGACGGTCGGTTGCCACATCGATGACGATGACCGTGCCGGAGTGCTCGTTGGTGACGTAGGCGAAGGGGGCTGCCACGGCCGCTGTGGCGCACAGGAAAAAGGCAGCGAAAAAAACCTTGCTCATCCCTGTTCTTCCTCTGGAGGGATCTCGGCGAGGACGCGCTCGCCCGCGATCACGTAGAGCGGCTGCTGGAGGGTGTGATCGTTCGGCCGGAAGCGCAGGCGCGTCCCTTTGTGGCCGTCGAAGGCGAGGGTGGCGAGGCGGCGGGACAGCTCGGCCGGGGTGTCCGCGCCGCGCAAGGCCGCTTCGGCCGCGGCCTTGACGGCCACCCAGGAGGCCCAGGCGAGCGGCTCCATGGGGCCGCCGAACCGCTCGCGGTAGCGCTGGTTGAGCTGCTCGGCTCCGAAGCGTTCGAGGGAGGGATGCCAGTCGGCGATCTTCACCTGCGCGGCCGGTGCGGCGGTCTGCCGGACCTTCCAGCGCTCCAGCGCCTCGCGGCGCTCGCGCGGGGTAGATGCCACGTGGAAGACGTGCTCGTAGAGCGGCTCGTCCGCGCTCGCATCGCCGGGCTCGCGGGTGGTGAGCAGCGGGACGCCGCGGGATTCGGCCAGCTCGGCCAGTGCGGAACGGGTCGCGGCGTCCAGGCCGCCGATCAGGGCGAGCGCTCCCTGATCGATCAACGCCGCGGCCTCGCGGACAGCGGCTCGGGCATCGACAACTTCGCGAGCGCGCAGCTCCAGGTGCGTACCCAGGAGCCCGGCGGCACGCGCGGCCTCGTCCGCTCCCAGGAGGGCGCCTCGAGAGGCCGCGGTGCGGGCGCTCCCACCGAAAATGTGAGCGAAGAAGAGGTCCCCCTTCGCCGCCCAGAGCTTGTCCAGGGAGAGAGTGGCGATGGCCGTGGCGGTGAGCTGGAGGAAGCGGCGACGGGTGGTTCTCATCGCAATGTGTACAGATATGCGGCGATGTGCCGCGCTTCGGTGCTGCTCACGCCGAGGTTGGGCATGGCGGTCCCGCGCTCGATGCTCTGGGGATTCTCGATCCAACGGATCATGTTCGCCGGATTGTTCGGGAGCTCGCCGCCGAGATAGGTCCGTGAGGCGATGCCGTTCAGGGGCGGACCGACCATTCCCTTCGCTCCTTCGATCCCCGGGATCGTGTGACAGGCGGCGCAGCCGTACTTGCGGATCAGGTAGGCTCCCTGATCAGGATCACCTCCCCCGGTCAAACGGGTGGCCTCCTCGCCGGTGTGGGTGCATCCCGCCAGGAATGCCGCCAGGAAAAGCAGCGTCTTGATTCGATCAGGCACCATCTCCTCCTTCGGCGGCTCCCTCGAGCCAGAGGCGGCGGAGCCGTTCCGTCTCTCCCATCCGGGCGCGCCGCTCCGACTCTCCCAACCAGGCGGCGAAGAGGCAGAGGCCCACGGCGACGAAGAGCGCGCCCGCGGGAACCCACATGATCAGTCCCGCGAGCTGCTGGTCTTCCAGGGGCTGAAGCCCCCAGAAGACGGTGCGCTCCGCATAGATGGGATACCACACGCGCGGCGCGAAAGTGAGCAGCGCCCCCAGAACACCGCTGTGAAGCGCCGTGGCGAAGACGTAGAAGACCGCGACGCCGTAACCGAGCCGGCCGTAGCGGCCATGGATCAATGCCCACCAGAACAGGGCCGCGCTGCCGAAGAAGCTCGCGTGCTCCAACAGATGGATGGCGTCGCTCCGGAGCGCCGCCTCGTAGAGCGCCGGCGCGTGCCAGAGCCACAGGGCCAGGCCATGGATCAGGAAGACCGCGAGCGGGCCGGTGATCGTTGTCCAGACGGCCGAGACCGGACGTGACGCGGCCCACTCCCCCACCCGCTCGCGGGCCGTCGCCGGGAAAGCCCAGAGAAAGGCCACCAGCGGCCGGCCCAGCACGAGGAGCGGTGCGGCCACGAGGATCAACATCTCGTGCTGGGCCATGTGGGCCGAGAACAGGCGCTCGCCGAGAGGATGGAGCGGCGAGGCCACGGCGACGGCGAGAGAAAGCCAGCCCGCGCCGAAGCACAGGGCTTCCCAACCGCGGAGCCCCTTGCGCCCGCCGGCCCGCCGCCAGATCTCCGCGAGCCCGCGGGCATAGAGCCAGGCCACGAGACCGAGAGAGAAGACCGCCAGCGGGTCGAGAGCGGAGGGAAAGACGTTCATTTCTGGCACGCGCTCAGCCACCAGTTGGGCAGGTCCGCCGCGAAGATCGCGAGCACGAAAAAGGCGCTCAATCCCATCCCCGCGAGGGCGAGAAAGCGCCGACCGACCGCAGAGGCGTCCCCTTCCACGGTCGAGCCCGAGGTCAGCCGCATCCAGGAGGCCCGGCCGATGAGCGCTCCGGAGAGAGCGGTGAGCGCGGCGAGCAGGCTCACCAGATGGAGGAGCCACGTCTGCCCGTTGAGGCAGACGGTCGTCGCGATCGAATAGTTGACCAGCAGCTGCCCAGCCCAAGCGAACGGCGCCAGAAAGCATCCGGCGATCAGGAGCTGGTTCCGCCGCCGGTCCGAAACGTGCGTGGTCTCTTCGGCCATGCAGTCCCCTTTCAGCTCCGCAGGACTCCCGGATCGAGATAGATCAATGCGTACACCATCACGTCCCAGACCACCATGACGAACCAGTACATGGCATTCAGCCGCAGGTCGACCAGGTGCCTGTCCTCGACCGGCCCTTTGAACAGGAGCACGGCGAACAGGATGTTTTCACCGCCCGAGGTGAGGAGATGGATCGCGTGCATTCCGATGGTCACCCAGACGATGGAGCCATAGGCATGATGATCCCAACGGAAGGGGAGCATCGCGATCTCGGCCGCCCGGGCACCCAATGCCAGGAGACCGATCGCCATGCCGACGACGAGCCAGAACCGCATCTTCTTCAGGTTGCGCTCGTTGCCCGATTCCCGGTGCATGATGGCCATGGGCGGCACGCTCAGAAGGAGCAGGGCAAGACAGAGCGTGGCCGGCACGAACGGTGGATTTCCACCGGGCGGCGGCCAGATCGACTCGTTGCCGCGCAGGTAGTAGTAGGTGGCGAAGAGGAGCGCGAACATGGTCGTCTCGATGGCGAGCATGGAGACGACGCCCCACCAGAGCGTCGAGCGCGGGCCGAAGCCCATGGTTTCCAGGGCCGAGACGTCGATGCGCGGCCGCGGTCTCATGGCTGCTCCTCCATCCAGTCGCGCGGCCGGTCCCGTTTCGGCCAGAACCATCCGACGAGCGCGATCGTCGTGAGGATCATGCCGGCGGGCAACGCCCAGGGCGTGAAGATCACTCCGATGAAAGTCACCGCGGTGGCGATGGCCGTCGCGAGCGGCGCCCACGCGTCGTCCGGCAGCGTGTCGCGATGGTCCGGCTCGGCATCGATCAGCCGCGTCGCCAGGAATTCCCGGCGGTCGGTGCGCAAGCCGACGACGACCGGCTGATCATCTCCCTGCTCCCACAGCGGAGCGCGGCCGCTCACGGTCGGCAGGTGCTGGTAGTTGTAGATGGGAGGCGGCGAGGTGGTCGACCATTCGAGCCCCTCGGCGCCCCAGGGGTCGTTCCCCGCGAGCGCGCCTCCGCGCCAGCTCGACAGGACGTTGATCAGGTAGAGAAGCAGGCCGAGCGCCAAGATGACCGCGCCTGCCGTGGCGAGCAGGTTGAGGTCGCCCCACCCGGTCTCGGCGCGATAGGTGTAGATGCGCCGCGGCATCCCCTGGAGGCCGAGCTGGTGCATGGGGAAGAACGTCAGGTTGAAGCCGACGAACGTGATCCAGAAGCTCCATTTGCCGAGCCGGTCGAACATCCGCCGTCCCGTCATCTTCGGGAACCAGAAATAGATCGCGCCGAGAAGGGGGAAGACCGCGCCGCCGATCAGCACGTAGTGGAAATGGGCCACCACGAAGAAGGTGTCATGCAGCTGAAAGTCCAGCGGCACCGAGGCGACCATCACACCGGTCAGCCCGCCCAGGACGAAGATGAAGACGAACCCGAGGACGTAGAGGAGCGGCGGAGCGAAGCGCAGGCGGCCGGACCACAGAGTCGCGAGCCAGCAGAAGATCTGGACCCCGCTCGGGATCGCGATCATCATGCTCGCCGCGGTGAAGAAGCTCTGCCCCAGCTGCGGCAGGCCGGTGGCGAACATGTGGTGCACCCACAGGCCGAAGCCGATGAAGCCGGTCGCGACGATCGAGAGGACCATCGCGTTGTAGCCGAAGACCGGCCGCCGCGTGAACGCCGGAAGGATCGCCGAAACCATCCCCAGGGCCGGGATGAAGATGATGTAGACCTCCGGATGGCCGAAGAACCAGAACAGGTGCTGCCAGAGGAGCGCGTCGCCCCCTTCCGCCGGATTGAAGAAGTGGGTCGCCACCAGCCGGTCCAGGGCGAGCAGGCTGCTCGCCGCCATCACCGCGGGCATCGCGAAGATGGTCATGACCGACGCCACCAGCGTGGCCCAGACGAAGAGGGGCATGCGGGAGAGCGACATCCCGGGCGCGCGCATCTTCAAGATGGTGGCGACCTGGTTGACCGCCGCCGCCAGACCCGCGAGCTCGGTGAAGGTGACCAGTTGCGCCCACACGTCGACCCGTTTGCCCGGTCCATATTCGGGGCCGGCGAGAGGGACGTAGCAGAACCAGCCGGCGTCGGGTCCGGTGTTCAGGAAGAACGCGCCGTAGAGCAGCAGCCCACCGATCAGATAGACGTACCAGGAATAGGCGTTCAAGCGCGGAAACGCCATGTTGCGCGTGCCGATCATGAGCGGCACCAGGTAGATCCCGACGGCTTCCATGACCGGCACGCCGAACAGGAACATCATCGTGCTGCCGTGCACGGTGAAGATCTGGTTGTAGAGATCCGGGCCGACGACGTGAGCCTCGGGACGGGCGAGCTGCAGGCGCATGACGAAGGCCTCGAGGCCGCCCAAGATGAAGAAGACGAAGGCGGTCACCAAATACCGGGCGGCGATCTTCTTGTGATTGGTCTCGGTCAGGAACCCGATCAGACCGGAGCGCGATTTCCAGGTTTCGCGGAGGCGCCGCGCCTCCTCCGCATCCGCCTCCGCCCCGGCGTTTGGCTCGTAGCGTTCGGCCACGCTCATCGCAAGCTCTCCAAATAGGCCAGCAGCGCCTGCAGGTCGTCCGCTTGCAATGCGATCGCCGGCATCTGATTGCCCGGCTTCTGGGTCTGCGGATCGAGGATCCATCCGGCGAGATGCCCCGTGGTGTTGGGGAGCGTCCCCGCGGCCAGGGTGCTGCGGCTCGCCAGATGGGTCAGGTCCGGGCCGATCCTCCCTCCCGCGGAGGTGCCGGCGATGGTGTGGCAGGCCGGGCACGGCATCGCCAGGAAGACCGCCTGGCCGCGCTGCTGGAGCGCCGTGGCCGGCGGCGGGGGCGTCTGCAGCTGGGCTGACCGCCAGGCCGCGAACTCCGCGGGCGGCTCAGCCACCACCACCAGGGCCATGTTGGCGTGCTGCGCGCCACAGAACTCCGCGCACTGGCCGCGGAAAACGCCGGGGCGGTCGGCCTGGAGCCAGGTCTCGGTGGGATAGCCGGGGATCAGGTCCCGCTTGCCATGGAGGCTCGGGACCCAGAAGCTGTGGATGACGTCGCTGGAGCGGGTCTTGATCCGGATCGGAAGCCCCACCGGGATGTGGATCTCGTTCGCGGTGGTGAAGCGCCGGCTCGGCAGCGGATCCTCGTAATGGATCTCCCACCACCACTGATGCCCCACGACTTCCAGGGTCAGGGAATTGGAGGGAGCCGGACTGCCCACGGCGCGGCCGGTGGTCACGCTGGCGATGAGCAGTCCGAGGAGGAGGATGACCGTGACGGCCGTGGCGCCGCCCACCGCCCGCGTCAGGTTGCGCTCCGGTCCGGGCAGGCGGTGCCGCTCCTTTTCGCGGCGGGAGTGGAGGACGGCGGCCAGCAGGGCCGTGAGGACGAGGAGGAAGACCACCGTGCAGACCGAGAAGAAGATCCACCAGAGATCTTCGATCCTCCCGGCCTGCGGCCCCGCGGCGTCGAGAGCAGAATGCAGGCCTCTCATGGGTGCTCCGCCGGCGCGGAACGGGGCGGTGTCGGATAATGCGGAACGCCCTCGTCCTTGGCGCGCAGGTGATCGGGCCGGCCCGGCAGCGCCGACTGGTCGGGCAGGCCGCCCAGCGACTGCACATAGGCCACGATCTTCCACACCTGGTCGTCGGTCAGCCGGGCCCGATACGAGGGCATGCCGTTGGGCCGGCCCTCCACGATCGTCGAGAAGATGTTCTCCGGGTCGCTGCCGTAGATCCATTGATCATCCATCAGCGGCGGGCCGATCCCTCCGCCACCGTGGAAGTGGCAGCCGGCGCAGTTCATCTGGGTGTACAGCCGCTGCCCGTCGGCGATGGCGGGAGCGTTCTTGATAAAGGGGTTCGCCACCACCAGGCCGGGCGTCGGAGGTCCGGGCTGGAGCTCGCCGACGCGCACGACGCCGGGCCGCGCGTCGGCCGCGGGCGAGCTGCGGAACCGGCGCTCCTCGCGCTTGCAGCCGGCGAGCGCCAGGAGCACGAGGAGCACGATCGTGAGCCGCTGATCGAATCGATCCCGTCGCATGGCTGGTCAACCCCCTCGGCGGGCGAGAGACCCGCGTCCGACCCGCGGCACCCCGAAGCGGCCGAGGATCGCGTCGATCTCCGGCCGCCTTTTCTCCAGGATCCCGTCGAGCTCCTGCTGGAGCGCCGCATCGCTCCGGCGCACCGCCATGGAAATGTCGTAGACGAACGGCAGGAACGGCAGATCGATCTGCGGCGACACCGGCACCATCTGAAGCGGCACCCTCTGCCGTGGCGCGAAATACCCGGCGAGCGGCCCCCAGACCACCGCCAGATCGACGTCGCCCGCGGCCACGGCGCGGACGATGCGCGCCGGCGGGCTGTCTTCCCGGTAATCGCCGTAGACCGTGTAACCGATCAGGTTTCCTACGATGCCGCGCTTGGTGAACGCATGCGCCGGCGGCGAGTTGGCGTAGTCGTCGCCGATGATCTGCACGCCGATCTTCAGATGGCGCAGCACCGGATCGTCGAACGTGCGGACGCCCAGCCTGCGGTCCTTGCGAGAGAGGAAGACGTAGGTCGAGCGATAGTAGGGGCGCGTCACCCGGGCGAGATCGAAGCTGCTCGGCACCCCCATCACCACGTCGCACAGCCCGGCGTTCAAGGTGTTGCGGATGAAGCCGCGCCGCTCGGCCCACCAGGTGTAGCGCACGGTCGCCACCATGTCGCGGGCGACCAGCGCGGCGAGCTCGTTCTCGAACCCCTGGAGCCGCCGGTTGGTGAACGGCAGGTTGTTCGGATCGGCGCACACCCGCAAGACCCTCTGCGGGCGGGCCTCAGCCCCCCGAGCACAGGCCCCCGCCAGGGGCAGGACGGCGAGCAGCGCGAGGAAAACTCTTCTCTTTCTCATGGCAGGGAGAAGACGTAGAGCATGCCGCCCCGGTTGGTGGCATCCGCGAGATCTTTCATCGCTCCCACGAAGCCGAGCGCCGCGGTCACGTCGCGCGCGTCGAGCGCACCGGCGACGATCGCGCCGGACCAGCCGCCGACTCCCGAGAGGACGGCCACGTACTGCTTGCCGTCCGGCCCGCGATAGGTGATCGGTTGGCCGATGATTCCGGAGCCGACCTTGAGCTTCCACAGCTCCTTGCCGGTCCGCGCGTCGAGGGCCTTGAACCAGCCGTCCATGGTGCCGTAGAACACCACGTCGCCCGCGGTGGCCAGCGCGCCGCTCCAGGCCGGGAACTTCTCGTCGACGCTCCACACCTTGCGGCGCGCCACCGGATCCCAGGCCATGAAGACGCCGCGGTTCCCTCCCGGGCCCGCGTACATCCGCACATTGGCGCCCACGAAGGGCGTCCCCGCAATGTAGTTCGCCTCGACGCCCTCGAAATCCATGCAGAGGTTGTTGCCCGGGATGTAGAGCAGCCCGGTCCGCGGGGAATACGCCGACGGCTGCCAGTCCTTGGCGCCGGGAGCCGCGGGGCAGATCTCGCGGACGACCTTGCCGATTTTCGGCTCCTTGTCCGGTGCATAGAGCAGGCGGCCGGTCTTCAGATCGACTCCATGGCTGGACGTGATGTAGGCGAACGGGTCCGCCGAGAGCACCTCCCCGGTCGCGCGGTCGAGCACGTAGACATATCCGTTGCGCTCCGGCCGCACGAGCACCTTGCGCGGGCGCCCGTCGACGTTCAGGTCGAGGAGGACGTTCTCGTTGATCCCGTCGTAATCGTGGAGGTCGTGCGGGCTCCACTGATAGAACCAGCGGGCCTCACCGGTATCGGGATCGCGGGCGAAAATGCCGCACGTCCACAGGTTGTCGCCGGGCCGCTGATCGGGATTCCACGGGCCGGGATTCCCCGTGCCGTAGTAGACCAGGTCGAGCTCGGGATCGTAGGAGATCCATCCCCAGACCGTGCCGCCGCCGATCTTCCAGGCCTCCGAAGGCCAGGTCGCGACGCCCAGGTCCCGGCCGCGGTATTGCGGATAGAGAGGCTTGAAACCGGGGCCGAGCAGCACGTCCTTGTCCGGGCCGGTGTTGTAGGCCCGCCAGGCGATCCGGCCGCTGGCGGCATCGAGGGCGGTGAGCCACCCCCGCACGCCGAACTCGCCGCCGCTGTTGCCGACCAGCACCTTGTCCTTGACCACGATGGGAGCCATGGTGATCGACTCGCCGTTGTTGATCTCCCCCAGCTTGGTCTTCCAGACCTCCTCACCCGTGGCGGCGTCCACGGCGACCGTATGATTGTCCAACGTGTTGTAAAAAATACGACCGTCCGCGTACGCCGCCCCCCGGTTGACCACGTCGCAGCAGGCGACCCCCTGGGCCGCGGCGGAAGGCGACGGCTTGTAGGCCCACTTCGTCGGGGCGCCCGGCCGGGTCAGGTCGAGGGCGTACAGGTTGTTCGGGAAGGGGGTGACGATATACATCGTATCGTTCACCACCAGGGGCGCCGCTTCGTGCCCGCGGATCAGGCCGGTGGAAAACGTCCAGGCGACCTTCAGGCGGGAGGCGTTGCCGGTGTTGATCTGCTGGAGGCCGCTGAAGCGGGTGTTGGCGTAGTCCTTGGCGGCCATCAGCCACTGGCCGTCCTCGGTCTCGCGGCTCGCGATGGCCGGGGGCGCTCCCGCCGATCGCTGCTGGCCCGAGGGCGCGGCAGGCTGCAGGGCCTCGGACCTTTCCCGGGTCCGGCAGGCGGTAAGAAGGATCACCAATCCGGCGGTCAACCCCAGCGCGAGGGCACGGCGAACGATTCTCTCCATCGATGTCCTCTCCGCTTCGATCGAGTGCCGACTCTCGGAACGTCCTCTTTCTTATGCGTCACGGAAGCTCGAGATTGGCTTTCCCGAGCAGAACAACCAGCAACAGATCTCGCGCCTGTGCAAGACGTACGCCAGAACTGTCCTGTCCCGGTCCGCGGCTTGCGGGACACCGTCTTCTTCAGAGGGATCTGGCGATGCGATCGGCCGCGGGAACGCAACGGTTCCGGACCTGGCGGGTATGGCGCTGGCCCGCGGTCCTGGTGGCGGGCCGCCGGGCAGCCGGCGAGCCGGCTCTCCTGCGCGCGGGCTTCCGGGTCCCGTTGCGTCCCGCTGCTCAGGCCGAGGTGCCAGACCTGGACGACACTGCCTTTCCGGGAGGTGAGACGGCCAGCATACGATGGACGACTTCAGCGATCCTCAGTCCCCGAATCCCTAGAACGGCCGACTGACGCCGGCCGCGCGATCGCGGAGGGCCTCCGGGCCCTCCGCTCCGCTTTCTCCCCACCTCTCTTCTTGTCACCAGAATTACGGAGCGAGCGCTTCCACCCGCACCAGGCGGGGCTCGTAGCGCCGGCCGACCGCGAGGACGACGCGATAGAGGGGCGCCTGCTTGAACCAATCCTGGTTTCCGTTCTGGTCGCGCCGGCGGCGCGCCTCGTCGAGGACCGGCCGGAGCTCCAGCGGGACGTGAACCTCGCCGACCAGCAGCTCCGGGTACATGCCGGAGATCTTCGCCGGTAGGCCACGAGGCCGATCAGGGCGGCGAAATAGCCGCTCTTCTCCCGGCGGGAGGCGTAGCCCGTGGCAGCCAGGAGGAGAGCCGGCGCGCCGGCCAGGATGGTCACCTGGACCGGCGTGGCGAGGAGGCCCCAGATCCGGTAGAGGAAGAAGAACGCGCCCGCCGCCAGCGCCACCGCGCCGAGGAACGAGGCGATGCGCATCCCCCAGGAGAGCTGGCGCTCGCGCTCTCCCACGTCGACGTCGAACCGCGCCGTCAGCTCGCGGAGCAGCTCCTCGTGATGGGCCGCCACCCGGGCGTGCTCCTCCGGCGACAGGACGAGCACCCCCTCGCGCTCCAGCTCCCGCAGCTCCTCGCGGAACGCCGCGATGCGGTCCGCCCTCCTCTGGGCGGCCGGCTTGGAGGCAGCACTTTCGACGCCGTCCTGGCGCAAAGGGATCACAGCCCTATCATACCGGTTACACTGTTTCAGATGCAGGCCGAGACCCCACCCTCGCTGTCGGCTTCCGACTTCCGTGTCGGCGACCGGCTCGTCCACCCCGGTCTGAACCGGATCGATGGCCCCGCCGGTCCGGTCCAGGTGGAGCCCAAGGTCATGGAGGTGCTCGTCCATCTCGCCGGGCGCCATGGCGAGGTGGTCTCCAAGGAAGAGCTGGTCCGGGTGGTCTGGGAAGGGCGGTTCGTCAGCGACGACGTGGTCTGGCGGAGCATCCGCGAGCTCCGCCGCGCCCTGGGCGACGACGCCCGCAGCAGCACCTGGATCGAGACCATTCCCAGGCGCGGCTACCGGCTGCTGGAACCGCTGCCCGAGCCCTCACTCGCCGATTCCCTGGAATCCCAGGGGGGCGGGGCGGGAGAGGAGAGAGGGGGCCAGGGGGTGAGGGCTCCGCGCCTCATTCCCCGCCGCCTCCTGGGCCTCTCCCTGCTCCTGGGCTTCGCGCTGATCGCGGCCATCGTCCTCCCGGGCGTCCGCCGGCTCGAAACGGTCTCCCGGGCTCCGGCTCGTCCGCAACGGGTCCGCCTGGCCGTTCTGCCGTTTGTGAACCTCAGCGGCGATCCGTCCCAGGACTACTTCGGCGACGGGATCACCGAGGAGCTGATCGCGCGCCTCGGCAGCCTCGCCCCGGACCGGCTGGGCGTCATCGGTCGCACCTCGGTCATGTCTTTCAAAGGGAAGGACACCGACCTGGCCGGGATCGCCCGCGCGCTCGACGCCGACTACCTCGTCGAAGGGAGCGTCCGCCGGGACGGAGCGCGGGTGCGCGTGGCCGTCCGCCTGATCCAGGCGAGCGATCAATCCAGCCTGTGGAGCGATCTCCAGGATCTGGACGCCCAAGGCGTGCTGGGCCTCGAGAGCCATGTGGCGAAGCGCGTGGTGCGCGCCCTCTCCCCGGAGCTCCTTCCGGGGCGCACGCTCTCGCTGGCGGCGTCGACCCCCGCGGCCCACGACGCCGTCCTGCGCGGCCGGTATTTCCTGAGCCGCGGGATGCCGGACGACCTGCGCCGCAGCGCCGACGCCTTCCGCGAGGCCCTGGCGCTCGATCAGGGCTCGGCGGCGGCCTGGGCGGGTCTGGCCGACGCCTTGCATCTCCAGGTTCTCTTCGGAGCCGTATCCCCCCGGGAGGGCGTCCCTCCCGCCGAGGAGGCGGCGCGCAAGGCGCTGGCCCTGGACGACATGCTCGCAGACACCCACGCCACTCTCGGCACGATCCGCTTCCGCTATCACTGGGACTGGACCGGGGCCGAAACGGAGATGCGGCGTGCCCTGGAGATCAATCCGAGCTCGGCGGCGGCGCATCACGACCTGGCGTGGCTGCTGCTCGCCGAACGCCGCTTCGACGAGGCGATCGCCGAGATCCGGGCCGCGCAGGAGCTCGAGCCGCTGTCCGTCCGCGCCAACGCGGATGTGGGTTGGGTCTATTACCGGGCGCGGCGCTATGGCGAGGCGGTCCGCCAGATGGAGCGCACCCTGGAGATGGAGCCCCGCTTCCTGTCCGCCCGCCGCTGCCTGGAGGGGGCCCTCGTCCGTGTGGGACGGCCGGAGCAGGCTTTCCGGCATGCCCGTGTGGCGGCACTCCAGGAAGGTCTCGACCCCGCCGAGCTGGCCGGACTGCCGTCCGATCCGCACGTCGCGCTGGAACGGCTCGCAAAACGCCGTTTGAAGCACCTCATAGGGAGAGGGAGTACAGTCTACGTCTCGCCCTATGCCCTGGCCGCCCTGTATCTCGAGTCGGGTGAACAGGACGAGGCGCTCGCCGCGTTGACTCGGGCGCTCGCGGAGCGGGACCCGATGCTCGTCTCCCTGGATGTGGACCCCGCCTTCGATCCGATCCGGGCGGACCCTCGCTTCCAGGAGATCGTGGCAACCGTGGGAGGGCCGGGCTCCCGGAGACCATCATGAGCAGAGCGCTGCAAGTCGGCTTGATGGTGATGCTGCTGTCCTGCGTGGGCTGCGACCAGGCCATCAAGATCCTCGCGAAGAGCCATCTCTCGTCGAGCTTGCCGCTCGAATTCCTCAACGGGGCGGTGCGCGTGCAGTACGCCGAGAACACCGGCGCCTTCCTGAGCCTGGGAGCCGATCTGCCCGAAAAGGCGCGCTTCCTTCTCTTCGTCGGGCTGGTCGGGCCGATCCTGATCACCGGCCTGGCCTTCGCGTTCAAATCCCACCGCATGACCCTGACCCAGAAGATGGGATTGATCCTGGCCGTCGGAGGCGGGATCGGCAACCTGATCGACCGCATCACCCACGGCGCCGTGGTGGACTTCGTGAGCCTCGGGATCGGCCCGCTGCGCACGGGGATCTTCAACCTGGCGGACGTGGCGATCACGGTCGGGCTCCTGCTCTTCCTCGCCGCGGGAGCGCGCGAGACCGGGACCATCCCCGCGGAAGGCACCGACGCGGCCTAGTTTTAGTAGTACACTCTTCTCAGTGATTCACATCCACGACGACATTCCCGAGCCGGCCGGCGGCGAGTACGGGACGGTCACGCTCCCCCACGCCTGGCACGTCCTGTCGCTGCTCTTCTTCGCCGCAGCCATGGGAGCGCGCTTCCTGACCGCGCTGATCCCCCGCGAGCTCCTGAAGGGGGTGATCTGGCGTCCGGTGCTGACCGCCTTTTCGGTCCCCCTCCTCGCCACGTTCGGCCTGCTGTTCGCGCTGATCGGCTTGCGCAGACCGGAAGGGAGGGGGGCTGCCAAGATCGCGCTGTTTTTGAACGCCACGGTGCTGCTGCTGAGCGGTGTGGCGCTGTGGGCGTTTTTTCGGATCATGCCGGGGTAGAGGCCAGCAGCGACGCACACCGCAGTCCATAGCAGTTCCGTAGAGACGCCCCAGTCCGTCACCACGAACCCACCGGGTCCACCGCCGTCGGGGCGAGACACCCCAACATCGGGAGAGATGCACTGTATACTTTCCCCATGGCACACGCGGAAGCCCGAGCCTATGAAGAGCTCATCGACTTCATCGCGGCTGGCAGCAGCCCCCGCTCGGTGATCGCCTTCCGCCCTTCCGAAGCGACGCGGGCTCGCGTTGCGGAGCTCCTTTCCCGGGAAAAGGCAGGCGGCCTCACGCCCGACGAAGGCTCCGAGCTGGAACATTACCTCCAGCTGGAGCACATCATGCGCCTGGCCAAGGCGCGGGCCCAACGAATTCTTTCGGAAAGCTGAGCCGGTGAGCACCGGCTATATCGGTGCCGATCTCCGGCGGACGGCAGCTGCCCTTCGTCGATTTTGAGGGGTGTCTCCTGATAGAGCAGCTCTCTCACCGCACCACCATCCGAGCCGCTCGGCGACGAGTACGGGATCATACGCCTGGCACGTCCTGTCGCTGGTCTTCTTCGCCGAAGCCTTGGGAACCGGGAGACGCCTTGAACGTCCATGCATCGGGCAGCAGCCGCTGTGGCCGGCGAGACGCCGGCGGTCCCAGGGGGCGGTGCTCGGCCCTCGTGCCGAAGACGGACCGCACCAAGCTGCCGGCCTCGGGGAGCCCAGCGATGATTTTCATTGCCCGACGAGGCGAGCCCTGTCTGTGACGAGCCCTTGACGCCGGTTTCCTACGGCCACCGCGACCGCTTCGGCCCTGGCCCCTTGCGCGGCCCATGCGGACCCCCTCGATCGGCAGGCCCCGGCCGCCCGCCGCCCCGGGGACCCGGACCCGGCCGGCGCGAGGGACGCGGTCGGTCTTCCCCCTCTCCGGCCACCCGGATTTCGAGCGGGCGCCCGCGGAGGGTGGCTCCGGACATGCGCTCGACGATCTGGCGGTGGTAGCGGGCCGGGACCTCGACCAGGGAGAAGCGGTCGTCGATGTCGATCGAGCCGATCTCCTTGCCGGGAACTCCCGCCTCGTTGGCGATCGCTCCGACGATGTCGGCGGGGCGCACTCCGGCGATCCGGCCGGCGTTCAGGAAGAGGCGCACCATTCCGCCGTCCGCCGAGGACAGGCCGGCCGCTTCCGGCTCGACCGCCATTTCCAGGGGACGCTCGCGGCGGGCGAGGTAGGCGGCCGCCGCGGCGACCACCGCCAGGTCCAGGCCCTCCTCCACCAGCTCCTCGACCAGCGCGAGGTAGAGATCGAGATCCTGCTCGGTGATCGTCTGGCGCAGGGTCTCCTTGAACATCTCCGACCGCCGCAGCGCCACGTCGGCGGCCGTCGGCATCCGCATCGGCTTGATCCGCTGGCCGGTGTAGCGCTCGAGATCCTGGAGCATGCGCCGTTCGCGCGGCGTGACGAAGAGGACCGCGCTCCCCGCCCGGCCGGCGCGCCCCGTCCGCCCGATGCGGTGGATGTAGGCCCCGAGGTCGTACGGGATGTCGTAGTTCACGACATGGCTGATCCGGTCGACGTCGATCCCGCGGGCCGCCACGTCCGTGGCCACCACGATCTCGACCTGGCCGGCGCGCAGCCGCTCGACGACCCGCTCGCGCATCGGCTGGTTCATGTCGCCGTGGAGCGCCGCGACCGAATAGCCGCGCGCCTCGAGCTTCTCGGAGATCTCCGCCGCCGCGGTCTTCGTGCGGGTGAAGACGAGGACCGCCTCGATCGCCTCGGTTTCGAGGAGGCGGGTGAGCGCCTCGAGCTTCTGGGGCTGCGGGACGATGAGGTAGCGCTGATCGATGGCCGGTACGTTGAGGGCCTTGCGCTCGAGCTCGATGCTGACCGGGTCGTGGAGATGCCGCTGGGCGATGCGCCGGATCTCCGGTGGCATGGTGGCCGAGAAGAGCGCGGTCTGGCGCCCGGCGGACGGGGGCGGCGCCTGCGCCAGGATCCACTCGACGTCCTCGATGAATCCCATGCGCAGCATCTCGTCCGCCTCGTCGAGCACCACCATGCGGATGCGGTCGAGGCGCAGCGTGCCGCGGCGCAGGTGGTCCATGATCCGGCCGGGGGTGCCGACGACGACGTGGACGCCCCGCTCCAGCCGCCGCTGCTGCGCTTCGAGCGACTGGCCGCCATAGACCGGCAGGACCACCAGCCGCTGCAGATACTTGCCATAGGTATGGAGCGCTTCCGCCACCTGGATGCCCAGCTCCCGCGTGGGGGTGAGGACCAGCGCCTGGACGCTCCGCTCAGCCGGATCGATCGCCTGGAGGAGCGCGAGCCCGAACGCCGCGGTCTTGCCCGTGCCGGTCTGCGCCTGGCCGATCAGGTCGCGCCCGGCCAGGAGCGGCGGAATGGCGACAGACTGGATCGGCGTCGGAGCCTCGTAGCCCACCTCCGCGATCGACCGCAGGAGTGACTCGCTCAGACCCAGCTCCTGGAACGATTCGACGGGCGGCGGCGGGTCGGGGACGGGGGGCGCGGGCGGGGTCTTCTTCATGGCAGGCTTTATACCACCCTCCAATCTTCCACCAGCAAAGCCCATCGCTCGTGGTCCCGCCACCGGCCGCCGATCTTGAGATATCTCGGCGAGAAGCCCTCCTTCCGGAAGCCCAGGGCCTGGATCAGGGCCAGGGACCGGGAGTTCTCGGGCTGCGCGTTGGCTTCGATCCGATGCAGCCCGAGCTCGCGGAAGGCGTGACGGAGCACCAGCTGCAATCCTTCCTTCATGAGCCCCCGGCCGGCAAAGCGTGCGCTCGCGTAGAACCCCAGGTACGCGCTCCGGAACACTCCCCGCACGATTTCGCTGAGGTTGGCCACGCCGGCGATCTCCCCGGTCTCGCGCAGACAAATCAGAAAACCCTGGAAGCGCTCGGACGCGGCCCGCTCAGTGTAGGAGGCGAACCTCTTCTCGTCCTCCGGCGGATGGATCCAGGGCCGGTGGAGCTTCCGGCTCTCCCGCACCATCTCCAGGAAAGCCGCCGCGTCGGCTCGGACGGGATGGCGCAGGCAGGTCTGTCTCCCCTTCTGCAGGATCTCCATCAGCCCGCACCCATCGTTCCCATCAGCTCGTCCATGGCCGGCCGGAGCGATTCGATGAACCGTTCGGTGGATTCGATCTGCTCGACCACGGGAGCGATCGAGCTGACGATCTCTCCCGGGCTGAACTGCGTGGCGCTGACGCGGCCGAGGATGACCTCGAAGACGTCCGTGAAGACACCGAGCTGCGCCACCACGTGCTGGTCGCGCTCGCGGCATTCGCGCAGCAGATCGCGCTGCTTCTCCAGGATGCCGATGTGCCACTCCCGGGTCTTCGCCGTGGACGGTTCCTGCTCCGCCAGCTCGCGGAGACGGTCAATCTTGCCTTCGACCTCGGCGAGCCGCCGGTCGAAGCTCGGCATCCCGCCCGGCTCGGCGTCGGATGAAGCCGGCCGCGGACCTCCCGCCGGCGGCGCCACGGTGCCGATCCGCTGCCAGCGCCCCGCCTCGAAACCGGCGGGCGGCGGCGTGCCGGTCGCG
>Ga0137375_10000733_pt1 | contig 36403 bp, 39 predicted proteins | sample SagtaG_24_FD_104936 | JGI IMG/M metagenome (GOLD analysis project Ga0137375, IMG submission 104936) | Vadose zone soil microbial communities from Sagehorn Ranch, Mendocino, California, USA - Sage1_R_113_16 metaG | ecosystem: Environmental > Terrestrial > Soil > Vadose zone | place: USA... | reverse complement strand
GTACTGGTGCCTGCCGTCAGCGCCGAGCAGCGCGAGCGCGCGGTGGGCCCGCTCGGGGTTCGGCAGCGGCAGCATTCGAGAATGCCGAGCCCGGCGGTGAGCCGCTTGAAGTAGGGGACCGAGCCGACGAAGTCGAAGCTGTTCTCGACGATGAAGGCGCCCCTCGCGAGCACCGTCAGGAATGCGCGCTTCATGCTGCGGCCTCCAGGTGCGCGATGCTGTCGGGCAGCCCCGTCGCGATCGAGGGGAAGCGGAACGTGAAGCCCGTCGCGACGAGCGCCGACGGGTCGGTGGGCACGTCGCGCGAGAACGACCCTGCTGCGACGCTGCCTGCGACGAGCGAGGCGAGCCAGCGCGGCACGGACTTCGGTCGCGGACCTCCGAGCAGTTTAGCTCCGAGCTCGAGTAGCTCGCGCTGCGTCGTGGCCGTGCCGTCCGTGACGATCCACGGGTGCACAGTCACCTGCTCGGTGCTTCGCGTCGCGAGGTGCACCAGCGCGCGCGCCGCGTCCTCGACGTGGATCAGCGGCAGCCGGTTCGCGCCGTCACCGACGACGGGTAGACGGCCTTTCGCCAGCTTAGGAAACAGCGTCGCCGCGAACGCCTTGCCGGGGCCGTACACCGTGCCGAGGTGAATGGAGGCGAAGGGCCGCTGCGACGCGAGCACCTCCGCGCGCGCACGGAGGCCGATGCGTGCGAAGCCCCTCGGGTCGCCGCTGAAGAAACGCGAATGGTGGCTGACCGTGCCCGCCTCGAAGTCGTCGACGCCGCTCACCGAGAACAGCAACGCCTCGGGCGGAAGTGCCCGGAGCACTTCGCGGGTCGTCTCGACACGGTAGCGCGCCGCTTTCTCGAACGCGGCCTCCCTGAGCCGCTCGGGCAGCTTCGGCTGAATCAGGTCGATGACGATCTTCGAGGCTGGAATCGAAGGCGGTGCGCTCACGGCGACACCGCGCTGCCGGAGCGCCGCGGCCTGGGCCTCCGACCGCGCCCAAGCGCCAACCTTCAATCCTTCACGCAAAGCGGCGTCGACCACGGCCGAGCCGACGAAACCACTGGCACCGAGAATGAACAGATCGTAGGTGAGCATTTGCTAACTCCTTGGACAAAAAAGAGACGTTACGGTTTGAGCATCTTCCACACCAACACTTCCAGTTGCGGCGCAGCGTCGACCGCCTTTCCGCGCCACTCTCCGAAGGCGTAGAGCCGCGCGAACTGGCCGACCAGGCCCCAGAACCCGGCGACGAGCAGCGTCCTGTCGACGGCCTTCGTCACCTCCCCCTGGTCGAAGAACGCCCGCGTCAGCGCGATCAGCGAATGCTTCCGCGTCGCGGCCGAGAGCTGCGGCCAGTAGCGCCGCAGCTCTTCGTTCACGAACAGCACCGCTTCGGGCGACTCGTCGAGTAGGGCTAGTACGCGCGTCAAGAGCAGCTTCAGCCGCGCACGAAAGCTGCCACCGCTGCCCAAGGCACCCGTCGCCTCCCGCACCAGCCGCAGGTAGCACCGCTCGAACAGGTGCAGCGCGAGCGCATCCTTGCCGTCGAAGTACTTGAACAGCACCGGGTTGGTGAACCCCGCCTCTGCCGCGACCGCGCGGATGCTCGACTCCCGTACGCCGTCGCGCGCGAAGAGCTTCAGCGCTGCCTTGAGCAGCTCCTGCTTCGACGGAGGATCCGTCGGCTCGACATAAAATGGCAGCGCCATTGTCATGTCTGCTAAGTTAGCAATTGCTCACCATCGTGTCAAGCCGACGGCACCGCAGACCCGAACGCGCGCTCGCATTCCTCTGCGGTCAGCCGGTGCGGCGGGAGCGGGCCAGAGCCAGCCCACCGAGGACCATGCCAATCAGCCCCACCACCATGGCCACGATGGCTCCGCCTAGCCCGTTGCCGGTGCCGATACCACCGGGGGAGGTGGCCACAACCAGCCCACCCGCTTGGGGGCCCTCCGTCGTGGGCGACGTTCGCCATTGCCTGCGGGTACTTCGATCAGTCCCACATGATCCGGGACTTCGTCGGGTTCTCGGGCATGAGCCCCACCAGCGACCTGCGGTGTCGGACCGGCGAGACGATGTTCGACCACGTGGTACATGCTTACTCACGTAATCATGCATGCTTTCGGCCGGCATGAAGGTCGTTCACGACGACCGTGGATGCGAGTTGTTGCGGCGCGGCTCGCGTTGCTGTTTCCCGCGAAACGCTCTCGTCAGCGTCGCATGGTCCACAGCAGTCCCGGGATGACGTGATCTTCGACGAGACGCGAGTTCGACGCTTGGGCGTCCATCGGCGCGGTCCAGCTCACGTCGAGGTGCCCGAGCGCCGTGTAGAAGTAGCGGCCGGCACCCTCCTCGCGCACCCATGAGACGGGGCGCACGGTGTGCGTGCTGTCGCCGCTCGACACGCACCGAAGGACGACCTGGTTGTCCATGCGGAACTGCGAGAAAGAGTAAATCTCGTCCGTGGTCCCGAAAGTCGCGGGCAACTGAACGACGGAGGGCTGCGTTCCCACTTTCGTGCACGTCGCGGGCGAGACGTTGCCGGGATGGGCGACGAAGTCCGCGCCGAGGAGCTGAATGTAGGGCTGCGACGCCGGGTGGCCGTTGAACGAGCCGTCGTAGCAATGGGTTGCGTCTTCGATCGCGACGAGCGCGCCGCCGTGCTGCACGTAGTCGACGAGGTTCTGGATCTCCTGCGTCGCGGGATAACCGATGGGCTCGCCCGAGTTCGCGAGCAGGATCACGCCCCCGTATTGCGCGAGCGCCGCCGCCGTGAACTTCGTCGGATCGGCCTTGTTGTTGTTCGCGTCGGTGCAGCCGACTTGTTCGGTGGTGAGCCCCACCGCTGCGGCGGCCTTGGCGATGGCGTTGGCCGCCGCGGGAATCGAGGCGTGCCGGTAGCCTGTCGTCACACCATAGATGAGAATCTTGTTGCTCCCGGCCGCATCCGCCGCAGGCGCGTCCGCGTCGATGTATCCACCTGCGCCGGTCGTTCCGGCGACCGAGCCGCCACCGGTACCGGTGTCACCGCCGCTCACGCCTCCAGCGCCCGCGGTTCCCGCGACGCCGGCCCCGCCCCCAACACCGGCCTCGCTCGGGCCACCTGCCGCACCGGTCATCCCCGCGGCGCCGCTCGTCACGTCGGTGCCCGCACCACCGCCCGGAGCTGAAGGGCCACCAGCGCAAGCGCCCAAGAGGGCGCCGAGCGTGATCGTGACCAGCCGCCATTGGAGGTGCCGCGCCGATCGTTTCATCCGTCCGTCGCTCCTGATGGGTGAGTATAGACCTTAACGTCCTGGATGACTTCGTGAAGACCTATGCTCGATGCCGAATTTCTAGCGATGCTCGATAGGAGTGCCACCAACAGAAACAACGACGTGGTCGATGGTCGGCGAGGGGGCGCGAGGAACGCACGCGCTCCGGATCGCGGCAGCGGCCAACGGCGAGCGCCGCATCTATACCGACGCCGCCAAGCTCGGAAGCGGGCACTGGGGGCGCGTCTTCTACAAAGTACAGATTCCGGTGCCGACCGTGTTCGTTCATTCGACCATGGTAGCGCTTCAAGGAGTCGGCCCCACCCGAGGGCCCGAAGAAGTTCGCGTTGTCGATACCGTCAAAGACGCGAACGGCAAACACCAGTTCCTCTACAACGTGCAGCCGAACGGCGCCGAGTTCGGCAAGGGGAGCCCCTACAACTGGACGTTCGACGGCCGCTGGCACTGCGCGGAATGGCACATCGACGGACCGACGCAGAGCTATCATTTCTACTTCGACGGCGCGGAAGTGACCTCGATCGCGCTCGACAACGGCCCGATGAACTACGCGGGAACCGACATTCCCCCCTCTTTTTCCCAGCTGCGCGTCGGCTGGAACAACTACCAGAGCGCGCCGCCCGGGTTCGTCGCCTGGATCGACGAGGTCGCTCTCGATGTGCATCGAATCGGTTGCGCTAATTGATTGGTTGTCAGAACGGGTAGGCGGCTTTTCCCTCTTGGATTGAAATCCAGTGCTCGGTCGTGAATTCCCCGATCGCGTCTTGGCTGCCGAATCTGCCGAGCCCACTGTTCAGCAGGAGCCGCGCTCCTTCCGCCTTTACCTCTTCGACCAACGACACGATGCGGTCGAATTGGGTCTTCCCGACGATTGCAGTATGCGTCGCGTGCTCGAGGTCGAACTGATCAAGACGACATGACGTCTCGCTGCTGGAACCCGCGCTATTCGATGCAGGGGGGCGCGATGGCGGCGGGGAGATGGCCCTGGTAGGGAGACGGCACGCGACCGTACGGGTGATCGACGAAGAATTGCCAGACGCCGGGGACCAGCCTCGCGGGGATGCTGTGACCTCCGCCGTGGTCACAGAACATCGCGAAGTGACCGCCGGTCTTCAACGTCTGAAACCACTGCTGGCTGGAGGTATAGAAGTTGCTGACGACGATGTCGTTCATGCCGCCGGTCATGATCATGGCCGCGAACTTGTTGTTCGTTTCTTGAAACTCCCCCTTCGCGCCGCCTGAATAGGTAGCGACGCTCGCCATGTACTTCGAACGAGCGAAGCTCAAGTGCGTCGTCATGAGCGCGCCGGCGCTGAACCCGAGGGCGTGAATGCGCGCCGCGCTGATCTTGGTCTTTTGCACGGCGCAGGCGAGAACTTCATCGAATAGAGCATCGTGCTGGGTGAGCTGGCTGAGCCAAGGGAAGGTGCCCGCGCCGGCGACGTCGTACGGCGCCACGACGATTCCACCGGCCGAGGTGACCTCGGCGATCGGCAAACCACGGCGAGCCTCCGTCGGGTTGCTGCCGGTTGCATACCAATAGAAGATGAGGGGTCCGCCATTCACGGTGCGCGATGCATCGCTCAAGGTCATCGCCACCTTGCGCGTGCCACCGGCGGGATTGAAGGTGACGTCCCCCTGTACGAAATCGGGACACGCTCCGGTGGGCATCGGGATGTCCGCAGGCCCACCGTCCGGGGGCGGTAGCGGCGTTCCCCCATCGGCGCTGCTTCCCGCGGTCCCTCCGTCCTTCGAGCCCGTGCTCCCGCCCGTTCCAGCAGAATCGGTGCCCGCGCTGCCGCCCGTGGCCGCACTTCCGCCGGTGCCCGCCGTCCCCGTGATTCCGGTCCCACCCGCTCCTGTACCGCCGGCCCCTGCGCCTGCGCTGCCGCCCGAGCCTCTGCTGCCCGAGCCGCCTTGCGAAGGCCCCATGACGCCTTCGGCGGACTCCGAGCACCCGGCGATCACCGCGACGAACAACGAAGACACGAGTGTCTGACGCAACGTCATGACCGACCTCCACGCGCGATGGATGGCTTCACGCGATTGACCAAGGTTCAATAGCGCAGCCTCGGTGCTAGTGAAAGCGAATGAACGCCGGTCGATGAAGTTCCGATGGAAACAAATAATTCTAATCCGCCTCTCAGCGGATCAACGAAACATCGCCAACAAGAGCCAGTTCGACGCGCGGCGATTACGTTCGCAAAAAAAGGAACTTTCTACAGATGAAAGACTGTGCTGACACGGCCGCAACCTGAGCACTCGGATCGCGTGCCTCGAATCAGGGCCACTTGCCAACCGGCGGCATGGGTCCCCACCGGTCCCGCCCTTGCCGATGGCACTGCGTGATGCGGTAACTGCGCGAAGTAGCCTACGGCGCGCGCTGCACGCGCGCGAGACCTCTCGCTTGCCGCTGACGTTGTCTCGACGATTGCACCGTTCGCAAACGGTTCCACGCCGGACGACCTTCGGCGCTCGCTGGGACGAGGCTCCCTGCTAGCCGGCCGAATTGGGTTCCAGCAAGCGCGAGCTCGGGCGGGCGGCCATGCGATCGTGCCAGGCGCGCAGGTGCTTGCGATCTTCAGGGATGCCGACGTCGGCCTGACCGAGCATCGCTGGAAAGATGGTGTAGAGCGTCACGTCGGCGAGGCTCAGTGCGTCGCCGACGAGAAAGGCGCGCCCTGCGAGCCGCTGATCCCAAGCGTCGAGCGCCTGGACGAACTCGCGCTTCGCCTCGATGATTTTCGCTTCGTCGGGATGAGGCTTGTACAGGCGCTCGACGACGACGGTGCCGAGCTTGGCGGCGAGCTCCTGGGCAGCGCGCGTTCCGAGCATGCGGATCTCGGCGCGCGCGGCCGCGTCGGACGGCATGAGTGGAGGATTGGGGTAGCGATCCTCCAGGTATTCGATGACGATTTGCGAATCCCACACGAGTGTCTCGCCATCGATGAGGGTGGGTGACTTCGCGTACGGCGAAACCGCCTCCAGCTCGGGCGGGCGCTTGCCCTGCTCGAAAAAAATCGGATCGAAGGATAGCCCTTTCTCCTGCAAAACGAAGGTGGTCCGGTGAGCGAAAGGGCAGCGATAGAGCAGAAAGAGCTTCATTCCGTAGCGTTCCCACGCGGAAGCTCCCGCGTCAAACGCAGCGAGTCCGGAAGAACAAGCGGTCGGTCGCTCGTTCTCGCCCTTCATGCCGTGTCGGGGTAGATTGGCGAGCTGGGGGGCGTGCGCCATGAATGACCGACACCGAGCCCCGTGCTCAAGGCGATGATCGACACCGTGATGAACGGCGAGGGTCACCTCGCAACCGATGTTCGGCGGAGTTTGGTCGCCGCAAGACGATGGCGGGCATCCTCGGCGCATTCGCGATCAAGGTCATGCAAAACCCGACGACGATCGGTGACGACAACATCCGCGTGCTCGAGCGGGCCGGCTATTCGGAGGACGCGATCTTCGGGTGCGTCGTCGCGGCGTCGCTCGCCTCGGGGATCGAGCGCATTCGCGCCGGTCTTCGGGCATTGGGGGAGACCAACGATGTGGCTGAATAGGGTCCGCACCGGGCACCGGCTCAAGGAATGGCTGATGCTCAAGCTCGTGCCGGTCGTCCTCGGGGCGCCCGTTCCCGACATCGTGCGGGTGCTCTTTTACCGGCGTGACTTTTGCGGAGTGTACCTCGCCACTCTTCAGCAACGGCTCCTGCGCGGATCGAGCGACTGGAGCATCGGGGAGCGCGAGCTGTTCGCGGCCTTCGTGTCGGCGAAGAACTGTTGCCGCTTCTGCATCGACGCCCACTCGGCGATCGCCGCCCGGATCGTCGGCCACGAGGTCGTCGATGCCATCATGGCGGACGTGGACAGCGCGCCGATCAGCGAGCCGGCGCGACGCACACTTCGTTTTCTCGAGAAGCTCACGCTCGAGCCGGATCGCGTCACCACCGAGGATCTGGCTCCGCTGCGTGCCGTGAACATCCGCGACGAGGCGATCCTCGACGCCATCTACATCTGCGGGACCTTCTGCGCGTTGAACCGCCTCGTCGATGCGATGGGATGCACGCCGATGACGCCGAAGCAGATCGACGCGTCGGCGAAAATGCTGCTCGAGAAGGGGTACTGAAACCGGGGCCTGCGAGTGATAATTTATTGTCGTAACAAGCACTTAGCTGCGCATTTGATTCTCCGGTTCGCTTGCGGGAGCCTACCGTTCTGACGGTAGCGGTGGCCTCCGACCGGCGCCGTGTTGCCAGTGCGCCATCCCAGCGAGACGCGGCTGTCACACGTCGCCGGCCGATCGGCAAAAAGTTGCGGATGCTCACCTTGGTGAGCTAGTTGCATCAGCCAATGCGATGACCGACTTGTTGTTTTTATTGCTTTGGAGACATTGCCGCCGCCGGCGCGCGTCGTTATGTTGATAGCCAATTGATTGGCCCCGCCGGGTGCGCGGGGCAGAAGGACATCCCCGAGCCACCAGATGCCGAAGCTTGCGAGCCGCGAGAAGTCTCCACGATGCCCTGCACGACCCCAAGCCCGGGTCCATCGCGCCCCTTACCGAATCCCCTTTCGCCATGCCAATACGTATATCGTCTTATCGAGTTCTTATTCGCTGCCTGCTTGCCGCCACGATGGTGGCGGGCTGCGCCAACCAGGTGGCGTCAATCTCCTCTGAACCTGACGCCAGCGTCGCGTTTGCCGCGCGGTCTGTCCCGCCTACCGCTGTCGGCGACGAGCGCGCGGACGCCGCGCCGAACGGGCAGGGCCGAACGCCCGAGCCGACTTCGGCCGGGCGGGCCTGCCCCGACGACATGGTGGAAGTCGAAGGCGATTTCTGCCCGGAGGCGCTGGAGGAGTGCCTGCGATGGATCGACAAGGATCACCAGAATCCGGGCGGTGCCGTCGATCCCAACATGTGTGCGGAGTTCCGATCGCCGTCGCGCTGCCGGTCCAAAGAGCGCGTCCCGATGCACTTCTGCATCGATCGCTACGAATGGCCGAACCGGCCGGGCGAAGTGCCGGCAACCGCGATGTCGTGGCTCGAAGCCAAGGCCGCCTGCGAGGGGGCCGGCAAGCGTCTTTGCAACGGAGAGGAATGGACTTTCGCTTGCGAGGGAGAGGCGATGAAACCTTATCCCTACGGGGACGGCTACCATCGCGACTCGAGCGCGTGCAACATGGACGTGAACCCTTGGATGGACCCGGTCGCGACCCCTTTCGCGCGGCTCGACAAGCGCACCCCTTCGGGAGCCTTCGCAAGTTGTCAATCCGATACGGGCGTCTTCGACCTCACGGGCAACGTCGACGAGTGGGTCTACAACGAGTCCGGTAGCCCGGATCACGTTCCGTACGTCAGCGGGCTCATGGGCGGGCACTGGGTGCACGGCGTACGCAATCGCTGCCGCGCCATCACCGTGACCCACGAGCCCCACTTCTCGTTCTATGTCACTGGAACGCGCTGCTGCACGAACGCGTCCGACTGAGAAGGCCACCGCATCCTTTGGGGTCCCTCGATCGTTGAGGGGGTGAGGCGACAACCATGGATGGCAAGATGCGAACTCTCGAAGGTCGACACGTTCTCGTTACGGGCGGAAGTCGCGGTTTGGGTCTCGGGCTCGTCGAAGCTTTGGTGGCACGCAAGGCACGGGTGACGGTCGTAGCCCGCGATGCGGCGCGCTTGGCCGACGTCCAGCGCCGCTTGGGCGTCGCCGTTGCTCAAGGTGACGTCACCGACCAGGCTCTGGCCCGTGCACTCCTGTGCGACGTGCGCCCCTCGGTGCTGGTCTTGAACGCGGGCGCAACGCCGGCGATGGCGCCTCTTCACGAGCAGACCTGGGAAGGATTCAGTGCGCCCTGGAACACCGACGTCAAAGCCGGTCTTTTTTGGGTCCAGGAGGCCCTACGTTTGCCACTTGCCGATGGCAGCCGCGTGCTCCTCGGTTCGAGCGGCGCGGCGGTCAAAGGTTCGCCGCTCTCGGGTGGCTATGCCGGTGCCAAACGCATGCTGTGGATGATGGCCCATTACGCGAACACGGTATCGGCCGAGCTCCATCTCGGAATCCGCTTTCAGGCTATCATTCCGCAGCAGATGATCGGGGACACGGATCTCGGGCGGGCGGGCGCCGAGGCCTATGCGAAGCGGAAGGGTGTCACGCCCGAGGTTTTTCTCGCCGGCTTCGGTAAGCCGATGTCCCCCAGGGACTTCGGCGAGCACATCGTGACGATCCTGACCGACGTGACGTACGAGAGCGGCACGGCTTTCGGACTCAAGGGGGATACGGGTATCGTGTCGCTCGACGATTAGCACCATGAAGGATGCCGATTCCCTCGTCGCCGAGCTTCAGCAGGGTCGCCAGCGCTTTTTGGCCCTCGTCGCCGACATCCGCCCCGAGCTCCATCGGTACTGTGCACGCATGGTCGGATCGGTCATCGATGGCGAGGACATCGTCCAGGAAACGCTCGCCCGCGCCTATTACGCGCTATCGGAGTTCGAGTCGATGCCACCTCTTCGTCCCTGGTTGTTTCGAATCGCGCACGGTCGCGCGATCGACTATCTCCGTCGGTACGAGCGAAAAATGGGCCAGCCGCTCGACGCGATCGAGGAGACGACCGCGTCGGAGGCGCTCGACGCGGCGGACATGCTGGCACGCGAGGAGGCGCTGCGCGCGGCCGCGCCCCGATTTCTGGAGCTCCCGCCGGCTCAACGGAGCACCGTCATTCTCAAGGACGTCATGGGCCATTCACTCGAGGAGATCGCCGGCCTCTTGGAGTTGAGCGTGCCAGCGGTCAAGGCGGCTCTTCATCGTGGCCGCGAGCGGCTGCGCCTGCCGTCTGCGTCCCAGCCTCCGCCCCGTGCGGTGTCGCCGGCGGTAGCTCGTTATGCCGCGCTTTTCAATGCGCGCGACTGGGACGGCGTGCGCGCCATGCTGATCGACGACGTGAAGCTCGATCTCGTATCGCGCTTGCAGCGCACGGGTCGCGCGGACACCAGCAGCTACTTCGGCAACTACGACAGCGTCACCGATTGGTCTTTGGTGCCGGCATGGGTCGATGGCCGCGAGATGCTCGCGGTCTTCCGCGATCCCGGTGACCCGCGCCCCGGCTACTTCATCGAGCTCACCCTCGTCGACGAACGAATCGCCGCGATCCGCGATTTTCGTTACGTGCCCCACATCGCCCGCGACGCATCCGTCGAGCTCGCGCGTACCATGACTTGATTCGCAACGGCACATGTGTGGACCAGCAAAAGCAGCAAGCGACACGCCGTGCTACGGTCCGGCATCATGAGATGGAGTTTGCTTCTAACACTCACCGTGATCGCCTGCGGCGGAACGACGGCCGACCATGGGGCCTCGGGCAACGCAGGTCTTGGCGGATCCAGCGCCTCGACTGGACCCGGTGGTTCGTCGGGGTCCGCGGGGAGCAACGCGGCCGGCACCGGCGGCGGCACGGACGCATCCAGCGAGTCCGACGTCGAGTCTCCTTCTGACGGCGCGATCCTCGACTTGGGCACCTCGGACGCGGCCGCATGCGCCAGCGACGGAGCATGCTCTGACTTCGAGTGTTGTTATCAAGACCATTGCATACGCAATGGTGAACCGTGCGGTGAGGGAAGCGTTTGCTTCTTCAGCCTACCCTCGATGGGATCCTGTCAGCGATGCGGATACAAAGGGCAACCGTGCTGTCCGATGAACACGTGTTTGGACGGGTCGCGGTGCCTTCTCACGCCGCAGGGTGCGCGCTGCCTGTCCTGAGCGGCGGGCGGCGACTCCGGCCGCCCAACGCGCCGCCGTTCAGCAGCGGGCACCAGAGCGTCCTCACCCGGTGTCATACGGTTGTTTCCGTAGGGTATCGGCGGCCCTTTCGTGCGGTTGCGCGCCGTTCTCGTGCCGTGCGGGACTTGCGTGCGTGCCCACCTGCGTTTTGAATGGCCGCGTCGCTCAGCGCTCCGAGCCCGCGTCCACCGGCGCCTCTTCTTTCTGCGCGGCAGCCTCGTCGGCTCTATGCGAATCCGCTGATGCCGACGTTTCTCGGGCATCGGATCCCGAGTCGAATCCGTCCGAACCTCCTCCGCCCGGCAGCCCGATCGTGCGCCCTGCTTCCGGATCGCCTCCGCTATCGAAACAGGCCAGTGACCCCGTGATGATCGCAACGGGCAGAGCCAACGCGGCGAGGCGACAGTGGCTCATCCGGTGCAGTGCCAAGTTCTATCACCGTCGCACGTGCACACGAGCCCCGTTCCGCTACTGCACTCCGACCCGAGGTGAACCCAGCCGGCGCACGGCTGCCCCGACGTGGGCGGCAGTTTCGGACAGGCTGGGAACACGATCGAAAAGTCGACGGTGTCCTCGACATGACCGTCGATCGACATCTCACAGGTGAACGTTCCAATAGGGTAGGGAGGGTTTTCGCTCGATCCCACGTTGGTTGCCGGGACCCTCTCGAGCTTGAACGACACGAACGTGTCGTCGGTCTTCCCCGGCGCAGCCTCGCCGTACCAGAACACGCCGCGCGCCTGTACCATGCTGTCCGTCGCGGGATCGTAAAGCGTGTTCGCGCGGATCACCGTCGACACGGTCACATCTTCGCGACCGCTCGCGAGCTCCCCGACCCAGAAGATTTCACCCGTATCGGCGTAGACCGTCGTTCGTTTGCTATGGCCCTGTTCGTCGAGCGCGGTGAACACCTGTTTGAAGCCCGCCGTCCGACACGAAAAAAACGCCGCCACAACCCCGAGCGCACAAAGCCATCTCATTCCAAAAAGAGCGCTAGCAAAACATACGCCACGCGCACCTCCCGCTGAGCATCGCGCCAATCGCACCTGAGCCCATCACTTGCTCGCAACGGACGCCGAACTGCCAACCCTTTGTGCCAACCCACGTTTGGCACCTCATCAATGTGCGGATCCCTATCGTGTGATCGTCTCAGTGCCCCTAGTCCTCGTGCCGAGCAAGCAGAACGTTCCGGGAGAGCTGGCGTCGATGTCGAGCTGCTCGAGCGAACAGGCCGATGCCTCGTGGACCGCCGAGCTCGAACTGGGAGCATCGGCGCCCGCGCTGAACGCGATGACATTCGGCTGGGCGCCACCGTGCCAGACATCGTCCATCCAATGCCGTTTCCAGCCCTGACACGACTTTGTCAGTTCTCTAGGTGGAGACTCCTTCTCTGGCGAGCGCGAGGCCCGAACCCCGATGCGCAGGCGCCACCGCTCCCATGCGGCACGTTATCGTCCTGGAGAAGGTCGTGAGCTATTTTTGCGCCGCGCGCGTCAGCGACCATAGCTAGTAGCGGTGCGCGTGGCCCGGCCTGGCTCGAAGGATGACCTCGCGGAACTTGCGCATGGCGGGATCGTGGTCGGTCCGCTCGTGCCAGGCGAGCTTGATCTTTACGGTCAACCTGCCCACCGGAGCGACGAACGCGCGGATGCCGAAGCGCTCCCCGAGCACCTTGACGAGGCTCGCTGGGACCGTGGCGACGAAGTCGGTCGCGGCGACGATCGCAGCGGCGGCGGTGAAGCTCGGGACCACCAACGCGACGTCGCGTTCGATGCCGAGCCTCGCGTAGCTCGCGGGCAGATCGCGGTAGCCTTTGCCGGGGGCGACCTCGACATCGACGTGACGCAGCGACGCGAGCTCGGCTTTCGAAATCCGTGCGCCCACGCGCGGATGATCGCGACGCGCGACGAGGACCGTGTGCTCTCTGTAGAGCGGAATCATGTGGATGCCGGGCGCCTTCTCGGGGAGCGCGGCGATGGCAACGTCGACTTCGCTCCCGCCGAGGCCGCCGGACGAGAGAAGCGTGTCGATGCCGACGACCCGAAGTCGGGCCCGCGGCATCTCCTTGCCGAGCAGCAACGCGAGGCGCGGCACTCGCACCAGCTGGCCTGAATCGGCGATGGCGAGCGTGAACTCACGCGTCGTCGACGCGGGATCGAACCCACCCCCGGTAACGGCCTGATCGAGCTCCCGGAGCGCGCGGGCGAGCGTGGGTGCGAGTTCGGCTGCACGCGGGGTCGGAACGATCCCGCGGCCGCTCCGCGCGACGAGGGGATCGTCGAGCGCGGCACGCAGGCGCGCCAGCGCGTTGCTGACCGCCGACGGCGTGACGTGGAGACGTCGTGCTGCGCGCACCACGCTGCGCTCGGCGAGCACGGTGTCGAGCACGACGAGCAGGTTGAGATCGAGTTGTGAAATACTCACCAATCATGAGCCTATACATCACGAATCATCACTGGTCTAAATGATTCGAGGGACTTAACTATGTACGAGAGCGAGAGGAGGACACCATGATTTCGAAGACGCGAACGCTTTGGGTGGGGTGCGCCGTTTTCTTGCCCCTCGTCGTGATCGCCACCGTCGCTGTGGAAGCGGTGCCGCACGTGCGCGGGCTCGCCTTCGTCCCGCAGCTCCGCTATGCACGGATGACCCCGGCGTGCGCGATCAGCGGCGTGGGGGCCGCCTTTCTGTACCGGTTCCTCCAAGAGCATACCAGCCGGCCACGCTGGGCATTGACCGCGTGCCTCTCTCTCGTCGCCTTCTTGGTGCTGATGCTGATGCGCATCGCCGGGCCATCAGGTCTCGCGGGAGCCGCCGCTCCCCCGGTGCTCGGCATCGCGAGCGCGCTCGCTCTCCTCGTGCCTCGCTTGTCAGAGCGCCCGCGCCGGCGCATCGGCACCGTCGCCACGGTCATCTTCGGCGTGCTCGCGATGGTCGGCGTCGTCGTGGCACTCGCCAGCGAACGCGCCACCTCGCCCGGTCCCGACGGGATGGCCTTCGACGTCCCGCGCCGCTTGCTAGACGCCGATCACGAGTTCGTCGACCTTCCGAGTGGAGCGCGAGTTCATTATTTCGACGTGGGCACCGGCGACACGCTTCTCTTCCTCCACGGCAATCCGGCCTGGTCGTTTCAGTGGCGCGATCTCATCGCCGGGCTTCGTGGCTCGTTCCGCTGCGTTGCGCTCGACTATCCGGGTTTCGGTCTATCGTCCGCGCCGCCCGGATATGGTTTCACGCCTCGCGAGCAGAGCCACATGCTCGAAGAGTTCGTCGACCGCCTCGGCCTCCACGACGTCACGCTGGTGATGCAGGACTGGGGAGGTCCGATCGGCCTCGGTCTGGCGGGGCGTCGCCCGGAGCTGGTTCATCGAGTCATCTTGGGGAACACCTGGGCGTGGCCCACGAGCACGAGCGAGCCTCGTGGAAAGTTCTCGAAAATCGCAGGCGGCTCGATCGGCGAGTTCGTGCAGATGAATTTCAACGGGTTCGCCTGGGCAGCGCTCAAGCAGGGCGTCGTCCGGAAGCTGCCGGCGGATGTCGCCGAAGTGTACTTGCGGCCATTTCGCCCGCTTGAGCGGCGTGGCGTGGCCGCCTTCTATCCGGGACAAATCACCGCCGCCTCGGACTACCTCGCGGAGGTGGAAGCGGGGCTCGGTCGTATCCGCGACCGGAGAGCGCTCATTTTCTGGGGCATGCGAGATCCCGGCTTCCCGCGAGTCGATCTCGAACGCTTCGAAGCGGCTTTTCCGAACCACGAGACGATCGAGCTGCCCGACTCGAACCACTTCTTCTTCGAAGACGCCGCCTCGCGGATGCTCGATGAAATAGGCATCTTCGCCACCGCTCGACGTTGAACTGGCAAGCTTCTAGTGCGCTCGACCGTTGGACCGCCGCGACCAGCTCGAAGAATCGACCTTCAGGGGGCCAGGGACGTGGCCAGGGACGCCAGGGGTTTGAATGAGCATTTCCCATAGCAGGTGATGTCTTGCGACCATGACAAGCTAGTTTGCTAGTTGGCGACCTGGCCACAAGGATCGTGTGTTGCCATTAGTCGACTCCGTTGATTGAAAGGCGGCCCCGATCGAAGGTCGCACAGCAGATCACTGGAGCACGCTTCGCCGTTGCCGCGCACGACGGGGCAACGACTCGTCGGCTTCGCGCGTCCCTGTCCGATGGAGTCACGAACGGATACATCAGCTCGGTCATGGTCGCTCCGGCTTACCGGCGCAAAGGAATCGGGCGGGCGATGATTGAGCGCATCATCGGCGGCCGTCGCCGCATCCGGTGGGTCCTTCACACTCGGAAGGACGCCAGAGACTTCTACCGCGCGGTTGGGTTCGAGGATGCGCCCGACATCATCTGGCGCGATCGAACGGGACGATAGGATTGCGCCTCATCCCTTGGCTTCCGCAACTGGGTGGATTGTTTCCACTTGACGGTAAGCCCGCCCGACATTGACGCGGTCGGTCCGGGCGCGCAAACTCGCGGTAGCGCATGCGGTCATCCGATCTTCTCACGGCTTTCGCTGAGCGCTTCCGATCGCGTCCGGCGCCCTTGCAGGTCCCGTGGCGAATCATCATGGGCGAGCACCGGCGATGATGCGCCCGAGATGGTTCCGGCCTGGCGTTGCGATCCTCGCAGCGCTTTTCGGCGCTGCCGCGTGCAACTCCGGGCTCGGCGCGGAGCAGCTCTCGCAAGACGGTGGCGGAGGGACCGGCGGATCCGGCGCAAGCGGGGGGACGAGCGGTGCCGGCGCCGGTGGGAGCCGGGCGTCTGGCGGAACGAACAATAGCGGCACCGACGGGGCGGTCGGCACAGACGACAGCGGTGCCGACGGGGCGAGCGGCCTGGATGGCGGCAACGCCGGGTGCGGCACAATCCCCGAGCCGAATGCATGGGCGCGCTGGGTGATGCCGAACCCCGTGCGCAGCGGGCTGCCGAACCCCGCGAGCTACACGGTGAGCGCCAGCGGCAACCAAGTCACCGACAACGTTACAGGGCTTATTTGGCAGCGGAGCGTCGATTCCGGCTCCTACACTTGGGAGGATGCCAAGCAGTATTGCTCGTGCTTGACCATCGACGGTGTCACCGGCTGGCGGCTCCCTTCGCGAATCGAGCTCGTGTCGATCGTCGACTGGACGACATCGCGTCCCTCGATTGACTCGAACGCGTTTCCAAACACGCCAAGCGATAGCTTCTGGACGTCGTCGATGCTGAAGAGCGACGCTGGCCTCGGCTGGCTCGTCTATTTCGAGACCGGCTTCACGACCTACATCGACAGGGGATATCCGTACCGCGCCCGATGCGTACGCTGAGGATGGTGACATGAACCGGTTCGAACAAAGAGTCAAACGGATGATCGCCAATTGGTGGAGCATCCCGGCGGTCGGCGTCATGGGGGTGCTGACGATGTTTTGGGCGCAGCCGTCGTCGGCGACTGCGCCGTCGGGGCGCTATACGATCGCGAACGGCACCGTGTACGACACGCAGACGAAGCTCACCTGGCAGCAGGAGGTCTCGTCGTCGTCGTACACCTGGGCCGAGGCGAAGACGTACTGCTCCACGTTGTCGTTGAACGGCACCGGCTGGCGCGTGCCCGGGATCGGCGAGCTTCAGACGATTGTCGACGAGTCGACGAACCCGTCGGTTGACGCAACGGCGTTTCCGATGACACCCAGCGAGTACTTCTGGTCGTCGTCGGCGGTCGTAGAGGATCCTTCACGTGCCTGGACCGGCTTCTTCGCGAACGGCGCCACCTACCGCTTCGTGGTGACGGCACCGAAAAGCGTCCGTTGCGTACGCTGAAGTTCGTATAGCCCGATCCGAACGAGGTATTTATTCTGTAGGGAATGAAAAATAGGACCATCGGGCTATTTCTTCTGGCCAGGCAGAACGAGTACCAGCGTCTTCAAGAAGCGTCGGCTACGGCGATGGCTCACCAGTTGAAAACGCCCCTCGACGTTCATTTCAGCGAAAGCAACGCGTACGTTCAGACGAAGCAGATCTACGACTTCATTCACACGCATCCGTCCGGGTCGGCGCTGGTGGTGGAGTCAGTCGTGGATGAGGCGCTCGAGCCAGTGGCTCGTCATGCGGCGCTTGCGGGCATGGGGTGGTATCTGCTCCACCGGATCGTCGCCTACATGAATCACCTTCGACGCGAGTTCCCGGCGTTACCGATTGGCACCGTGACCGCGGATCAGAAGGAAATCGGACGAATCCAGGGCAAGCACTTCGAGGCGCTTCTCCCCGGCACGGGGAACGTCCTCTATGTGCAAGGACCTGCGGGGTCGTCCATCGCGGCCGATCGATTCGCCGGCATGAAGGAGGTTATCGAACGGACGGCGATAAAGTATCATCTGCTACGAGGTGACTGGTCGGAAGATAGCGGTGAAGCGGCCGTTTCCAAGTGGTTGGGGGAAACCCGCGCGCGCACCCAGGTTCAACTGCTGGGCTGCCAGAACGATGCGATGGCCGTGGGCGCTCTGCGAGCGTTCGCACGTGGTGCCGTCTCGTACGGGCTGCCTGATCTCGACAAGGTGGCGGTGACCGGAGTCGACGGAAACCCTGACTACGGCGTACCTCTCGTCGATCGAAGACGACTCGCGGCGACCGTCATCATGCCCCCGGCCGCCGGGCAGGCCGTTCAGATGATCCACGAAGCGTGGACAACGCCGGGGTTCTCGCCGCCGCCGATCGTGCAGTTGCCAGTGCGGTCGTACCCAGACCTCGCGCTCGTGCCGATGCGCGCCCGGTCTTGATCATGTTTCACGCCGCCGCCTGCCGAGTGCGCTAGGGGCAGAGATCGAAGTGGTCGTCGCACCTTCGTTACGATCCTGCGCTACGGCGGGACGTGCTTCGCTTCGAGGTCTCGGCAGAAACTTACGCGACGTTTGGTGAGGCGATCGCGAAGCTTCGTCGAGCACGGGATCACGGGACCACGAATAGAACGATTCCCAAGTTCGCTTGTACTCTTCGATTCCCTTGGACTGCAGCGGCGGTGGAACGTCGAACATCAGAATGTCGGGGGAATGGTTGCAAAGAATCCCGTCGAGATCCTTTCTGCGGACGGCACTTGCCCAACTCTCGACCATCTCGCGGATTTCGGCCTCGTCCGTGGTGCTGCCAAGTTCGCCGCTCATTGGAACTTCCTTGGTTTCGCGTTCCGAGGAGCTTCTTCACCGACTCGGCTTTCTCGTCGTCGGGCGAAAGTATGAAGCCGAGCGCGATGATCGAGACCAGCAGGATGTAGAGAGAACGGTGTAGGTGCGACGCGCGTCGCGAGCGGCTGTGCCGACCTGGATTTCGGAGGACCTCGCTGTTACGGTTCTACGTGGGGGTTTGCTTGTCTCGATCGCTTGCGGGCAGCGCGGCACCTCGATTCGCGCGTATCGTCCTCCTTGGCCTTGGGGCCCTGGTCGATGCGTTACGCAACACGAACTGCAGCACCTGCGAGCAAAAGGACGTGTGCTGGCTGCGGGTCGGGGACCTCAACGGCGACGGACATTTGGACGTCGTGTTCGGTAAGTACGTGGGCGGCACGCTCTTCCGCGCTTTCGGCCAGGGCAACGGGCTCTTCACACTCGATACGAGCCTTCTCATCGCGACACGGGGACCGATCGAGCTCGGCGACTTCAACGCCGACGGCCGCATGGATATCGCGCTCGCCGTCACCAGCACCGGCGCGCTCTATCGTTTTTTCGCGCTCTTTGCCCAAGCCGACGGCTCCTACGTCGGTGCCCCCTATGACGCGTGGCACGAGGGTGAATACGCTCGAATGACCGGGGGCGATGTCAATGGTGACGGCAAGTCCGATTTGATGTTATCGGGCAAGCTCTTGTTCGGGAGCTGCCGTTGACGAAACGGAGGCCAAGTCACACTTGGATCGTCGCGCTTTTCCTGGTGGCGGCGTGCGGCGACCGACCGACAGCGCGGTCGAGCGACGAAGCACGCGGGAAAGGGCTTTCGGAAAAGGAGATCCGGCGCGTCGTCACGGGCCACATGGGATCGCTTCGGGCTTGCTACAAGAGCGAGGTCAAGCGAAACCCGAATCTGGCGGGAACCATCACGGCAAATTGGGAGATCCTACCGGCGGGCCAAGTGACGAAAGTGAGGCTTACCGACTCGACGCTTCACAATGAGCGCATGGAGGGGTGCATCGCTCGCGAAGTTCGGCGCTGGCGATTCCCGTCGAGCACTTTCGGAACGAATGCAGAATGGCCGCTTCAATTCGGGGTCGGGGTCGATTTGGACCTCGGCACCAAGTGACGCGCGTATCATCGCGGCGATGACATTCGAGGAGGCTCTCAACAAGCTCGCATTGCCGGCGGATACATCTGCCCAAGAAGCGCGGCGTGTGTACCACAAGCTCCTCAAGGTGCACAAACCCGAGTTGGATCGCGACGCATTCATCGCCCTGCGTGAGGCGTACGACTGCGTCCGCATCACGCTGGCCCTGCGGGCCCATCAGGGCGAACCGCTGCCGGCGACGGCCGCCCTCGAGCCAGAGACGCCTTCGGGTAGCGTCTCGGCGACAGAAGTTCCGACGTCGATGGCAGAAGCCCCTCGATCCACGCCGGCTTCCGAGGAGCTCGAGCCACTAGCCGGCGATCGATTCTCCAAGTTGCTCGGGGAACGTAATTACGAAGGCGCAGCTGCAATCCTTTGTGAGGCGTTCGACCGTTTTGCCGATCAGCCGACCATCTTGCGTCCCGTTCTGGTCACCCTCCAGCTCATGCTGGCTTGTCATGCGAACAACAAGGTCGCGGCCGCAAGCATCATAAGCAGAAGAAGGATCTGTTTCATGACAGGGCGCGTAGCATCAATCCGTGCACCATCTCGTGGCAGGTGGCGTCCGGCGTGATGCTGGCCAAGACGATTTCGTTCGTCGAGGGGCTGTAAACCCGGCGGCGCCGCGACCTCCGCGTCCGGTTCCTTTTCCGCACCGATCGGGTCGCCTTCGTTGATCGACCGGGCGCGGGCTCGCTGACGCCGAAATGGGGTCGCGAGCGTGAGCAGTATGCCCGTCTTCAGTTCAGCCCTGGCCGCATCGACCCGACGAACGGCGCTTTCGACCACAGCCGCAATTCCGCAGAAAGATGAACACCAACACAGCAGACGCGTAATCAGTTCGACGGGGGTCGCGGGCCCGCTCGAGGCAGCGACAGTTGAAGGCGACGCGTTCGGACCGGGCCATCTTCGAGCGCGCGCCGCACGTGCGCGCCCAGAGCGCCCTCGATTTCATTTCGAAACACGTAGTGGCGCACGCCGAGGTAGTCGCGTCCCCAAGCGACGACGCGCGACCAAGCGATCCCGCCGAAAAATCGACCGCTCGGTCGCCCCCGTCGCGCGCCGGTGACCCGCCGAGCGACGATTCCGGCAAATGACCGCAGAAAGCCTTGAAACGACTCGCGACGACGAGCGCGAACGAGCAGGTGCAGGTGCGAGCCGACATTGGCGAAATCGTAGATCCGAATGCCGAAACGCTGGGCCATGGCTCGTAGCGCGTCGCGCACCGCGCGCTCGTGCTTGTGAAGAGACCAGGGGCCCCGAGCCCGGTGACTCGTCAGGACGACATGCATCGGCCGGCGCACGCTGATCGGGCGCTCGAGCTTGCGACGCCCGCGTCTGACGGCGCCGCCGTGCTCGGTTCGCACGAGCTCGGTATGCACATCAGGGGCGAAAAGCGGCCGCTGCACGAATTGAATATAGCGACTTATTGATTGGTGGGCAATGTTTTTCATAGAGAAATGCGAGCTCCAGCGTCGGTGGGCAGTGCTCGGGGTCAAGGCGAGCAGCGAGGATCACGCGCAAGGAAGGACGGAAGCGATCGGGAGATGGCTGCGGTGCATCTTGACCGGCTACTTCATATTCAGGTCGACGTTCTTGCCTCGCATCAGTGGAACTGCTGGAACTGCTGGGGATCGCGGGCATATGCTACCTGATCAATTCTTTTGCAAATTTCCTCGCTCCCGCATTAGCAGCTCAACTGTACCCCGACATCCTGATTCCCGGCGGTGCGCAACTCGTGCTTGCTTTTTGGCTTTTCGTGATGGGGGTGAAGGCCTGAACGATGGAAGGAGCATGCCGGCGCAGCAGGAGAACGCCAGTGAAAGCTCACCGTCGCACGATTGTCACCCGTTCGCTGCCTGAGGTTTGCTCGGTTGTTTCGGTGCGTCGGCGGCGATTTCGTCTAGGATGACCTCCGTGATTCGACGAATTTTCTCACGCGTAACCGCCGTCTCCCTTCTGACGTGCGCAGTGTGCACGAACGACATTGCCCGTGACGGAGGAAGCGCCGTGCAGACAGCGCTTGGTCAGCTCATCCGTCCATCGTCATCAGCCAGATCTACGGCGGCGGAGGAAATACCGCCGCCCCCCACAAGAACGATTTCGTCGAGCTCTTCAACCTGAGCTCGACCGCCTTCTCGCTGAGCGGCTGGTCGGTGCAATACGCGAGCGCGACCGGAACCGGCACTTTTGCCTCCAACGCGGTGACGCCGATCAACGCGACCTTGGCGCCCGGGCAGTACCTGCTCGTGCAGATGGCAGCCGGCACCGGATCCGCCCCGGCGCTGCCGACACCCGACGCGATCGGCACGGTGAACATGAGCGCGAGCGGCGGCAAGGTTGCGCTGGTCAGCACGATCACCGGGCTCGCTTGCAATGGAGGGAGCTTCCCTTGCTCACCGACACAAGAAGCGAGCATCGTCGATCTGGTCGGCTGGGGTGGCGCCAATTACTTCGAAGGGTTGCCGGCGCCTGCGACGACGAACACGACGGCCCTTCTTCGTCATGGCGGCGGTTGCGCCGACACGAACGACAACGGCGCCGACTTCCCGCAGAAATGCTTGAAAATGCTCTCGGCGACGAGCGCGAACGAGCAGGTGCAGGTGAGAGCCCACGCTGGCGAAATCATAGATCCGAATGCCGAAGCGCTGGGCCATCGCTCGTAGCGTGTCGCGCACGGCGCGCTCGCGCTTGCGACGCCCGCGTCTGACGACGCCGCCGTGCTCGGTTCGCACGAGCTCGGCATGCACATCACGGGCGAAAAGTGGCCGCTCCACGAATTGAATATAGCGAATGACCGATTGGCGGTCTTTCTGGCACTCGTCCCCCACGAACAGCTGATCGCCTTGGCGCCGCGTCTTTCGAAGCCCCCTCCCGGTCTCCAAGACCGCATCATGAGACAACCCAAAGGGGCGCCGCTGGATCCTGTGAGCCTGCCTGCTCAGATTGAGCTGCTCGAATTGAGCCAAACCCCCGGTCTCCCTCCTTCGATCGCCGGACTGCAGAGCAAACGGATAGTTGGCAGAGAACTTGCTGCGCGCTAGCATTCGCGACCGACGCTGTCCGCTCCCCGGGGCGAGGCGGCCATATGGATACATGTTCACTGCGAAAGTCGTCAGGACCGCCGAGTTTCGAGGTACCCAACGATTCCGCCTCGTTTCGCTCCTCGGTGCGGGTGGTATGGGCGTCGTTTATGAAGCCATCGACCATGACCACAACGCCCGCATCGCGCTCAAATGCCTGCCCAGCTTGAGCCCCGAGGCCGTCGTTCTTTTCAAGAACGAGTTTCGAGCGCTGCAAGACATGCACCATCCGAACCTCGTCACGCTGCACGAGCTCATCTCGGAGGAAGATCAGCTGTTCTTCACGATGGAGCTCGTCGATGGCGTGGACATCGTTTCCTACGTTCGTGGCGACGCAGTCGATTTCGACGAGGCTCGATTGCGAGACTGTTACGCGCAACTGACGCGCGGCCTTTTGGCCATTCACGATTGCAATAAGATTCACCGCGACGTCAAACCGTCAAACGTCCTGGTCGAGGCTTCGGGACGCGTCGTGTTGCTCGATTTCGGTCTGGTCACCGATGGGCTCGGGGAAGCTGCACGGGGCCACCTTCCGCGCGCGGGGACGGCACCCTACATGGCGCCCGAGCACGGGCCGAAAGGGCGGTTAGGCCCGGATATCGACTGGTACAGCGTTGGCGTGATGCTTTACGAAACGCTCACCCATCGTCGGCCTTTCTCCGACGGCGCACCGCAGGACATCGCGAAACGAGATCGCCCGCCCCTGCCGAGCAGCGTCGCGCCGGGCGTCCCCGACGACCTCTGCCGGCTGTGTCACGAGCTCTTGGACCCCGACCCGGCCGCACGACCGAAAGGGCGAGACGTCTTGCGAAGAATTTCCCCGGCGGTGCCGGAGCTGGACAGTCGGGCGCCTCGTCCGCTGCCCTGGACCACACTCGTTGGACGCGACAACGAGCTTGCAAAGCTGCGGCGTGGCTTCGACAGAACGCTCGACGGCCGGCCTTGTACTGTCGAAATCGAAGGCGAATCGGGAATCGGCAAGAGCGCGCTGATGCGACACTTCATCGAATCGTTGGCGCGGGAAACGTCGCCAGTGTTGACATTGACTGGCTGCTGCGCCGAACGAGAGTCGATTCCCTACAAGGCTTTCGACGGCATCGTCGAAGGGCTCGCCAACTACTTGATGAAACTATCGGACGACCAGCTTTTCGAGCTCGTCGGCGACGACATCGGCATCATGGCCCAGTCGTTCCCCATTCTCAGTCGAGTTCTAGCTCGAGTGCCGTCCAGTGAGCCGGATATCGAGGATCCGCACGTCCGAAGGAACCAGGTTTTTCTTTCGCTGCGGCAGCTTCTCATCAAGCTCGTCGATCGGCAGCGAGTCGTCATTTGCGTCGACGATCTGCAGTGGGCCGATGCGGATAGCCTCGCGCTGCTGCACGCGACCATGAGACTCCCCGGCGCGCCCGGTATCCTCCTCGTCGTCTCGCGCAGGTACGCGGGCGGGACGATCTTCCATTTTCCAGGCGAAGTGGAGCGCATCGCGCTCTCGAACCTTTCCCTGGTCGAGTCGAGCGAGCTTGCTCACGGGTTGCTCCTCCGCCATGCGGAGGGGTGCGATATTTCCGATAGAGCGGCCGACTTCATAGCGAGGGAAACGAAGGGGCATCCTTTCCTCATTCACGAGCTCGTGCGGCAGATGCTCGCCCAAGGCGGTCGCCTGCCCGCCGTCGTTCGCCTCGAAGAGGCGCTCTGGTCGCGAGTGCAAGGGCTCGACGAACCGATGCGGCACATCATCGAGCTTCTGGCCGTAGCAGGTGCGCCTCTCGCGATCTCGGTCCTCGTGCAGGCCCTTGCTCGAGGAGACACCCCGTTCGCTTCGGAAGCGCTCCCCGGGATGCTCTCGGCTTTGAGGTGCGAACACCTGGTTCGCACGATGGGCAATCGGGCGAGTGATTTCATCGAAGTCTATCACGAGAGCATTGCCCGAGCCGTGCTCACGCACTTGTCTCCCATCGCGCGGCGGACCTACCACGAATATCTGGCGCTCGTGCTCGAGATCGCGGACGACTCCGAGTCGGGCACCATGGCCATGCATTGGCAAGGAGCCGGTCGACCCGAGAAGGCGGCGCGACACGCGCTCGACGCCGCGGCGCAAGCCATGGAGGCGCTGGCGTTCGAACGGGCGGCGCGCCTCTATCGGTGGTCGCTCGAGCTCGTTCCAGAGCACGAGGATGCGCCGCTCATCCAGGAAGATCTCGGCGATGCGTTGGCGAACGCCGGAAAAGGGCCGGAAGCGGCCAGCGCATACCTGGCGGCGGCGGAAGCGGGAGGGCCCGAGCAACGGGACCTCGAGCGGCGGGCTGCCGACCAGCTCTTTCGAAGCGGCTACGTCGACCAGGCCAGAGAAATCATCGCGCGGGTGCTCCAGGACATGGACATTGCATTCCCGCGAACCGCTCGGGGCGGTCTCGTTGCTTTGCTCTTTCGGCGTGCCCAAATCCGCCTCCGCGGGCTCGAGTTTCGAGAACGATCGGCCCACGAAACGTCGGCGACCGATCTGGCGCGTATCGACGCGTGCTGGTCGGTCGCTGTCGGGCTATCGATGGTCGACAACATTCGAGGCGCGTACCTTCAGAGCCGCCATCTCCTCTTGGCTCTCGACTACGGAGAACCGCTGCGCGTGGTCCGTGCGCTTGCCGCCGAAGCCGCGTACGTAGCAGCGGCCGGTGGCTCGACCCGGCGGCAATCTGAAAGACTCTTGGGCACCGCCAAGGGTCTCTTGGAGAGAGTAGGCGATCCCTACGCGGTCGGCTTCACCGCGCTGTCGTCGGGGATTTGCGCGTTCCTGGTCGGAAATTGGACGGGAGCACTCGAAGGATGCGAGCTCGCCGAGTGGACGTTCGAGCGGCGTCCCGGAGGCGTGCGGTGGGAGCTTGCGAGCGCACGTGCCTTCAGTCTGTGGTCCCGATTTTACCTCGGCCAATACCGTGCTCTGGCGCAGCGCGTTCCCGTGCTCCTTCGAGAAGCCGAAGGGCGCGGCGATCTCTACGCGGCGACTTACCAGCGCAGCGGACTCTTGAACACCGCGTGGCTCGTCGAAGACGATCCGCTGGAGGCGCGCCGAAGCGTGCTGCAGGCCGAGCGGCAATGGTCGCAGAACGGCTTTCAGTTCCAGCATTATCTCAATGCGCTGGCATCGTCGCAGATCGATCTCTACGAAGGAAATGGTGCGGCGGCCTACGGGCGCATCGTGGATTGCTGGCCTCTCTTGCAGAGCTCGTTGCATTTGCGGATTCAGGGCGTTCGGATCGAAGCCCTCTTCTTGCGAGCTCGCGGCGCGCTCGCAGCTTGCGGTGCGGATCGATCGCAGCGCGATCTTTTGGCGGATGCGGAGCGCTGCGCGAAGCGAATGCTTCGCGAAAAATCCCCTTGGGCCGATCCGCTGGCGCGCCTCGTTCTCGCCGGAGCGGCCTTTTCACGTCAGCGACGAGAGGATGCCCTCGGTCATCTGGATGCGGCCGAGCGCCTCGCAGAAAGGGCGGGCATGATGATGTTCCGAGCGGCCGCTTCTTGGCAAAAAGGAGAGCTCCTCGGCGGGGACGAGGGCCATCGGCTCGTCAGCGATGCCGAGGTGCGCATGAGCGCCGAAGGGATCAGGAACCCGCCGCAAATGGTGACCATGCTGGCGCCCGGATTCCAGCCGAAGACGACCCTGGGTCGCCCTCGCTTCGTTTTGCCCCCTCGCCCATGAGGCTCTCGCATGGGCGAAGGAACATCTACTTTCGTGGTCGTGGAATTCCGTGAGCGGCCAGCTTCGCCACGAAAGTGCGGCGAGGAATCCCGAGGTACGCCGCCGCCCGGGTTTGATTGCCGACGAACATTTCGAGCGCACGCACGATCTTCTGACGCTCGGCGTCCGAGCGGGCGTCGCGCGGAGGGGCCGAGCCCCAGTCCTTTTCGGACAGAGTGTCATCGCCCATCGATGCCGGCGTCGGCTCGACGTCGGCGGCGGTTTTTCCGAGCGGCAGATGCTCGCGCTCGATCCGCTTGCCCCCACACAACAGAACTGCGCGCTGAATCGCGTTGCGCAGCTCGCGCACATTGCCCGGCCACCGCTCCGCTCGGATGGCCTGGAGCGCCGCGCTCGACAGCTCGGGCTTGTAGGCAAGCCCGAGCTCGCGCGTCGCTTCCGTGATCAGCATGTCGGTGAGCGGTTCGATCTCGGACATGCGATCGCGCAAAGGAGGCACGACGAGCGAGATGCCGTTGAGGCGAAAGTAGAGGTCCTCGCGAAAACGACCGCGGCGAATCTCCTGTTCGAGATTGCGGTTGGTCGCCGAGACGAAGCGCACGTCGAGTGAGCGAACCTTCAGGCCACCCACGCGGGTGACCTCACGTGCTTCGATCACCCGCAAGAGCTTGGCTTGAATCGACAGCGGGAGTTCGCCCACCTCGTCCAAGAAGACCGTTCCTCCGTTGGCGGATTCCAGTAGTCCCGGCTTGGCGTGTGTCGCGCCGGTGAAGGAACCCTGCTCGTGGCCGAAAAGCTCGCTCTCTAGGAGCGATTCGGACAGGGCTGCGCAGTTGAGCCGCAGCAAAGGCATCTGCTTACGAGGGGACGAATGGTGGAGCGTCTCTGCAACGACGTCTTTTCCAACTCCCGTCTCCCCGAGGACGAGCACGTTGATGTTTCCGGCGGCCACGCGGCCGACCATCTTGTAGAGGTCGCGCATCACCGGGTCGCGCACCACGATGGCTCCACGAGGAAATCGAACGGCAATGGGATCAGGAGGCGGCCTCGAGCTCGAGGAGGCAGCCCTTCGCACGATGAGCACCGTGCCGCCCACGTGGATGGCTTCGCCGATCTCGATCGGAAGGGGTCGGCGCGGCTCAATCAGCTCGCCGCGCACCCGTGTCCCATTGCCGCTGTTGGCGTCCTCGACCGCTATCGCTTCGCCGATGTGCAACAGAAGATGCTGGCGCGAGGCGAGCGGGTCCGACAAGCGAACGTCCGATCCATCGGCGCGGCCCACGCTGACGGTGCCGCTTGCGGGCAAGCTGTAGCGAATGAGCCCGGTCTCTTCCATGACGAGTAGGCAGAGCTCACCGCTGGTAACGTGCTGCGCAACGTCGGTGGTTTCGGAACTTCGCATTGCCATGACTGCGCCTTTGGGATCGATCGCGGGCCGAGCCGGCATAGTATCTCTAAGCGTGATGGGCCGTCGCGCCGGTTGTCGCAAAAAAAAATGGGGTCCCCGCCAAAGTTGGGATCCCCGCGACTGGCGCGTCTCCGGAGGATGCCTGTAGAGACGACTCCTCAGGGTCGTCGACGATGCCCCCAAGGCTTTAGCGCGAACCCTCCGAGACTGCACGTGCAGCTGCTCGGGGCATCATCGCGGCATGTTTCAAGCCACGTGTGCGCCGATGGGACGGTCAGGGTGGACCCGCTGACCCTGCTTTCATACGGTCAGGTTTACAATCCAGCCGCGCCTTCGAGGCCTTTTCTCGTCCGCTGGTCGACTTGATGAAGAACGTGCTCGAGATCGACCTCGAGGTTGTCCTTCATGAGGTCGAGAATGCTCCGGCACTCGGACGAACTCGCAGACAGCTCGATCTGCAGCTCCTTCAAGAGCTCGGACAACACATATTTGCGAATGCGGACGAGCCAGCGGGCAACCGTCGCTCGGTGGACGAGGTAGATTTGACCGATAAGGTCGATGTTCAACTGGTCGATAAAGTACATTCGCAGGATCGTCTTGTCTCTCGGTTCGAGGGCGACGAGATTTCGCTCCAGAGCGGCGCGAAACGCGCCCGCGTAGCGGTTTCGCAGCGTCGCGAGCTCGGGATTCAAATCGGGTTCGACGAGAGCATCGAGGGCATCGAGGTCACGGCGGAGCGTCCCCGTCGTGGCGAGCAGGTCGACCCCGATCCGAAGGGCGCAGGTTCGTAACCACGCTCCGAGCGAGCCGCGGCCTCGGTACCGTCCAATGCGCGCATCGTCCCCCACGAGCAAGCGAATTCTCATCCGCTGCCTCAGCTCGTCGAGGGCGTCGCTCGTCAATCTGAGGTTGACCACGTAGTTTTCGGTCGACGCGAGGAACGTTCGCTCGAAATAGGTCAGCGCACAACCGTCTCCTTCTGCGCACGCCCAAGCGAGGTAGAGATCGCCGGCGCGCGTGGCGAGGTCTTCGGGGCGGACGCCGAGGGCTGCCACTTTTTGCTCGAACAGAGCCTGCGGCAGTAGGGCGCCGGGCCACTTCGCGCGGCCCGACTCGTAAGGTGACAAGAGGGTGGTCGCTTTCAATTTTTTTCGATCCGGCGGAGGGGCTTCCGTGTGCTGAGGCAAGCTGCGCGCCACCTGTCGATGCGGCCCCAATGGGCGCGCGCCGTCCGCTCGGCAGTCTCGAGCTGCTCAATTCGAGCAAGGTTGCTCGAATTGAGCAGCGCCGTCCGCGTCCGCTCCGTCGAAGGAAATCGTCCTGTCGCGCGAGCCTCGCAATAGACAGCGATCCGGTTCCGTCCGATTCGAGCTAACACCGAAAGTGGTGATCATGCTTGCGCCATACGCATGGCCCAACGCTCGCCTCGATCGAGCGTGCGGCCACGAAGACGCAGACCATGACGGACAGTCGGCTCACCCTCGTGGATGTTTTCCCGAGGCACTCCCGCGGCTGCGGAACGCCTATTCCAACACTCCGGGCACGAAGGCGTGGGGTACCGTCTTGTTCGTGCTCGAGGATCCCCGAATCCTCGTCGGAATGGGTGGCTACAAAGGCGACCCTCGCGCGAAAGCGCGGTCGCGATCGCGCCGGCGTTTCGGCGGCCGCGGCCTGGCCACGGACACTGTTGCTCGGCTCGTCCGGCGGGCTCTGGAGCATCCGACGGTTGGCGCATCGATGCGCATACACTCGCTCACGTCAACCCATCCACTCGGGTGCTCGAGAAGGTGGGCTTCCAGCGAATGGGAGAGCACGAGGATCCACAAAACGGAGCGATCTGGCATTGGAAGCTGCAACGCCGAGACGCGTTCAGGTCGTGGGCACGCAGCTCTATGCGACATCGAACAGCACGGGTTTCGCGGATGTATTCACCGTTGGCGTGGGGATGCCGACCAACGGTCCCCAAACCGCTACCCCCCTTCTCGGGGTGAGCACCACCAATCAAAGCCCATTTCAGTTCGTCCTGCTCGACCGAGACGCCAACGTGCCGGGCGTCGATACGCTGTATGTGGCGGACGACGGCGGTGGGGGTACGGGTGCTGGCATTCAGAAGTACACGTTCAACGGGACGATCTGGACGCGCGTGACCACGTTCACCAACGGTCTCGCTTCTACAGGTGCGCGAGGTCTGACAGGCTTGATTACCGGCACCTCGGTGACGCTCCTGGCGACCACCGGCGACGCCACCGCGATGAACAAGATCGTCATGTACGTGGACGACGGAAACAACCTGAACCCATCACAAGTCGTCGTGATGACGGCTCCGACGAACACCGGCTACAGGGGGCTCGCTCTCGCACCTTGAAGCCAGCGCGAGGCGAAGCACTCAGCGGTTCTTGACCTGGCCGGCCGCCGAGCCGACGGCGGCGCCGGTCTCGACCGCTTTGATCTGCGCCGCGATGTCCTCGGCTCCGAAGCCGAGCGCCCGGACGATGCCCGTCATCTGGTGAATCGCGGCGAGCCCCGGCAGCGGGACCTTCCGTGCTGCCCCTTCGGAGAGAGCAAGCGCTTGATCTTTGTGAAGCAGGTCGATCGAGAAGTGCGTCTCGAAGTCTCGCCGATGCATCGCGCCCCCCTTGAAGGTCCAGTACGGGGAAGCGAACCCGCTGGCCTGCACGACCTCGAGGATCGTCTCGAGCGAGATTCCCGATCGGGCGCCGAGGACCGCCCCCTCGGCGAGGCCTTCGAGCATGAACGAGATGATCATGTTGCCGATGAGCTTCACGACCGCGGCGCTCCCGATCGGGCCGACATAGATCGAGCGACTCGCAAACACGTCGAGAAAGGGACGGCACGCGTCGAATACCTCGCGGGAGCCCCCGGCCATGACCGTGAGCGTGCCGTCGCGGGCGCCTATCTTGGACCCGGTGACCGGCGCCTCCAGATAACGCACGCCGCGCTCCGAAGCGGACGCCTCCAGGCGAATTGACGCCGCCGACCCGATGGTGCTGGTTTCGATCCAGAGAAGCCCCGAGCGCGGGTCCGCCAGGAGTCCATCCGGCCCCAGGGCGACCTGCTCGACGACTTCGGGCGTCGAGAGGGAAGTGATGACGACGTCGGACGCCGCCGCGAGCTCGCGGGGCGTGGCGGCCACCTGCGCGCCTTCCGCTTCGAGCGACGCGGCCGCGGCACGCGTGCGATTCCAGATACCGAGCGGATATCCCTTGCTCAGGTAGTTGCGAGCCATCCCGCCGCCCATCGTGCCGAGCCCAGCGAACCCGATTCGCGCTTTCATGGGGCCATCTTTGGCGATCGAAGCCAGTTCGGCAAGTCTCTCGCTCGTACCCAACGCGACACATCGAAGTGCAATCGATCGCACCTCGATGTGCAACTCAGCGTCCATGGCACGCGCCATGGACAGCCCGAGAGCTGATCTTGGCTCGAAACCGAAACGTGCGAACGAGCTGGAAAGCAATGGCGCGACCCTTGCGTGTTCGGCGCGACTACCCGTCGGAGGAACCCTTGATCAGCTCAGAATCACCGTCTCACGAATATCGCACCGGCCCAGATGGCCCGAAGGGGCACTGGTTCTATGGCCACCTGGCCGAGCTGAGAGACGACATTCTCGGCTTTTTCTCCCGCTGCGAACGCGACTACGGCGGCCTCGTGCGGCTCCGGCTCTACCACGAGCCCTTCTATCTGGTGTGCGATCCCGATCTCATTCAACGGATTCTGGTGACCGATCATCGCAAATTCGTGAAGCCGACGGGCCTTCAGGTCGTCAAGCCGATGTTCGGCGAGGGGCTTCTGACTTCGGACGGCGATCTCTGGCGAAAGCAGCGCGATCTGATGCAACCGTCGTTTCATCGCGAGTGCATCCGCCGCTATGCGTCGATCGCCGTCGAGAGTACGGAGAAGCTTCTCGCCTCCTTTGCGGCTAACCAGGAACGAGACATTCACGTGGACATGAGCGGGCTCACCCTGGACATCGTGGCGCGTTCGCTCTTCGGGGCCGACGTCACTGCGGGTCGCGCGGTGATCGCCGCCGGTGCCGATGGGGTCCAAGCATTTTTCAATAGCTGGCGGCAACGCTACCTGCCGCCCCTGCCCGAATGGCTCCCGCTGCCCGCTCTCCGCAGATTGAAGCGCACGGTGCGCGAGCTCGACGCGATGATCGACCTGCTCGTCAGCTCTCGTCAGGCGAGCCGAGAGCGCTCGGACGATCTGTTGTCGATGCTGCTCCACTCCAGGTACTCGGACGGATCGCCCATGTCCCGGCGACAGCTCCGCGACGAGCTCGTCACGCTGTTCTTGGCGGGGCACGACACGACCGCCTCGTCGCTATCTTGGGCTTGGTATCTTCTCTCTCAGCATGATGTCGTCTTCGCGACGCTGTGCGCGGAGCTCGATCGCGTTCTCGGCGGCGCGCGGGTGACGCTCGACGATCTTCCGAAGCTGTCTTATCTCGATAGAGTCTTCAAAGAAGTGCTGCGGCTCTATCCGAGCGCGTACAACATTGGACGCGTGGCGAAAGAATCCTGCGAAGTTGGCGGCCATCACATCGCCCGCGGCCGCAATCTCATCATGTGCCAATGGGCCGTCCAACGCTCGGCGCGACACTACCAAGACCCCGAGGCCTTCCGCCCGGAGCGCTGGGATCCGAACGCCGTGAAGAAGCCCGCCAAGTTTGCGTACTTTCCCTTCGGTGGGGGCCCCCGCAACTGCATCGGCGCTCAGTTCGCGACGATGGAGGCCAAGTTGATCCTGGCGACGCTCGCGCAGCGATGGCGGCTCGAGCTCGCATCTGGGAGGAAGATAGCGGTCGATCCCGCGCTCACGCTCCGCCCTCTGGGCGGTCTACCCATGATCGTGCGACGGCGTGAGCCCGTGCTGCGGAAGGGCCCGCCGCCGTCGAGCGGCGGCGGTGCCCGCTCTCACGTCGCAGCGTCGAACGTGTAGTCGAACGTGTACAGATGCTTGCCGTCGACGATCTCGATCCTCATCTTGCCGGCGATGCCTTCGAGCTCGGCGGTGCCCGAGTCCGGCACCACCGATACCGTCAACTCCGGCTTGCCTCGCGCCATCGTCCCATTGTGCTGCAAGACGAAGCTGCCCTGGCGACCCTGCAGGATCCCCATCACCCGTTCGATCGCCACGTAACCAGCCGACCCCTTGATCGGCGTGCCGGCGCTCAGCATCTCGCCCGTGCTCGATCCTTCCAAATCGCCGTGAAATTGCTTCTCGATGTTGGTACGGCCAAGGCTGATGCCGTCCGCCGTGAGATAGGGTGGCTGCCGGTTCATGGTGATATCGAAGCTGCCTGTGGCACGCGTGCTCATGGGTCGATAACCTCGCTCAGAGACTGCGATGATAGGCTAAGCCAGTACATGGTCGAAAGCACCTCGATCCGCAATGCGATTGCGGCCGAGATCGCGACGCCCCGCTACGATGAGTGAGTTCGAGTTTCGCGCACTAGCCAAGGAGCCGTATCATCATGTCATCGAGCGGCTCGACCGCGTTGCCGCCGGCGAAAATGCGGCACGAGAAGAGCTCCTTGGCAGCGTGCGGGCAGCGCTTTCCGATCACTTGCTACAGCGTCGCAACGCGCGTTGCAGCCAGCTGCGCTTTTGGGATGATTGGCTCGAGACGGTGCCTCTGGCTGGCAGTGCTTCGACTATCAGGCTCCTGGCGAAGGTTTCCCCATTGGTGGGCGATCCCGGCTTGAGTGCCGTCGAGGGGAGGTCTGCGAACTGGACTCGTCGTCAACTCGACGCGGGTCGCGGGCCTGCCCGCGGAAGCGACAGCTGCCGCTGACGCGTTCGGACCGGCCCATCTTCCAGCGCGCGCCGCACGTGCACGCCCAAGGCGCCCTCGATTTCATTACGAAACACGTAGTGCCGCACGCCGAGGTAGTCGCGCCCCCAAGCGACGATCCGCGACCAAGCGATCCCGCTGAAAAATCGCCCGCTCGGTTGCCCTCGTCGTGCGCCGGTGACCCGCCGAGCGACGATTCCTGCAAAGGACCGCAGAAATGCTTGAAACGACTCGCGGTGGCGAGCGCGAACGAGCAGGTGCAGGTGAGAGCCGACGTTGGCGAAATCGTAGATCCGAATGCCGAAGCGCTCAGCCATCGCCCGTAGCGCGTCGCGCACCGCGCGCTCGTGCTTGCGAAGGGACCAAGGACCGCGAGCCCTGTGACTGGTCAGGACGACATGCATGGGCCGGCGCACGCTGACCGGGCGCTCGAGCTTGCGACGACCGCGTCTGACGGAGCCGCCGTGTTCGGTTCGCACGAGCTCGGCATGCACGTCAGAGGCGAAAAGCGACGGCTGCATTAATTGAATATAGCCGATAGATGATCGTAGGGCAATGTTGTTCTTGCGACATGGAGCTCGATAAGCTGGCGCCCGGCCGCCACCCATCGCTCTTCGTCGATCGAGCTCAAGTCAAGATCCGCTCGGAGGTGGCGACGCCGTGGCTCGGCTTTCCGACGCTTCTACGGGTCACACGTCTGGAAGCGGAAGAAGCGCTACGATCTCGGCGCTTGCCAGCGAGCGGGCAGAAGTGCAGTATCGCAATATGAGGGGTGGGCTCGCTCTGATCGGCTTCTTGACGTTGTTGGGGTGTGACTCGTCTTCGGACGACGGCGGCCCGTGCGCGGACCACGCGGGCACCTACTCCATCCGGTTCATGGCGCGTTCGGGGAATTGCGGCGACATCAGCGAGCAGATCGTCACCCTGCCAGCGGGGCCGCCGATGTTGCCTGCGGGGTGCACGGGAACGATCGAGAGCAGCGCCGACAATTGCCGGACGACTTACGATGAAGCGTGCCTGCTTCCCCTGAACAAGGGAACGTCGCAGCTCAAAGGTGTGGCGACCTGGACCACCGACAGTTCGAGCGCCCATGAGGTGACCGAGCTCACGATCTTCGACCCGACCGGTCAGCTGCTCTGCTCGGGAACCTACGACATCACCGACACGAAACTGTAGCGATCTTCCAGGCGCCAAATGAACGAAACCCACACGCCTTTGCGGGCCTGGCGGTCATCGAACTGCGTGGATGCGTCTGCGAGCCCCCTAAGCGTTACAGCCGAGCTTTCATCGACCTCGTCGGCGGCAATGATTGCCGCAAGGCGCTCGAGCGACCGGACGAACGTCATTCGTCCCTCATATCGACCGGCGGCATTTGACAGCAAGGCGCTTCGCCCGCGCATTACCCGCAGCCGGGGACTTTTCGAACGGAAGAAAGGTATCACGCTGAAAATGGAGACAAGAATTGTAAGAGAAGGTTACCTCTGGCGGGAAGCCGTATTCGTGGACGTGGAGGTCGACGGCCGAAAGCATAACGTGGGAACGAGCGACGGCTTCAAGTGGTCAATCATGCACATCCACGGCCCTTCGAGCGCCGAGGCGGAAGGGGCCGCGAGGCAGGAAGCCGAGGAATGGGCCAAGCGAAAGCCTGCCGAGTTCCTGCGACTTCGGGGGCAGTTGCAGAAGGAAACAATCAAGACCGAACAGCAGGCCGAAGCAGTCCTTCAAACCGCCTACGGGAATCTCTATTCGGGTACCGCGGAGAGGGACGGCGACGCCTTCGTCGTCGCGCTGTACCCTTACGCCGCCGCGCCCGTTGCGAAGGTCGGCGACTTCCTCGAGGGCCGATCGACGGTGTCGTTTGGCGAGGCCATTGACGATCTCGCGCGACGAGTCCCGCCCCAGGACCCGCACTTCTGGGAGACGCTAGCTCAATTCCCGCACCCAGAATTGCGCTAGCCGGCGTGCTTTCGTGAAAAAAAGCAACTTTCTCCTCGCGGCGCCGGAAGCTCGGCGCCGCTCGCCCGCGGCCGCTCTATCGCTCTGGCGAGGGATGGAGGCGGCTTCCCTTTCAGGCACGACTTATGCCGCCACCTGCCTTTGGTGATCAATTGCAACCGCCTCCGACCAAAGCTTGCCTGTTCCACTGCGCGATTGACACTGACGACCGGGTATTCGAAGTCTGCGTCCAAAGAACATGAGCGATCCTGAGAATAGATCCGATGTGGAACCGCGTTCGAAGCCGAGCAGAAGGGACAGCTATGCCGAGACGCTCGTCTGGCTGCGGGACCATGCGATGCCAGTGTCGATCGTGTGCTATGGAGCGGGATACCTGATACTCGCAGTCCACCTTGGTTCACTTGGTGCGACAGCTCTCGAGGCGCTACGGACCAGGCACATTGTAACGGGCCTGCTTTTCCTCGTGTTCGTAACTTGTGTGGTCGTGCCGCTCAGATCTTTCGTCGAAGACGTTGCATTCCGTGGACTTACTTTCCGCGGCACGATGGGCACACTTGGACATGTCGGGCTTCAGGCCTCGTTAGGCCTAATAGCGGTGTATGCACTCCTATCCAGCATAACGGCCCTAACTCGCTCGGCTGCTCTCCAAGCACTCGAACACATCGCGTGGCCGGATTGGAGGGCCACCATGAGCGAAGTTTGGCGCAATGCAAAGTTTGTGGCGCTCGCCGATCTCGCGCTGTTCCTCATCCCCTTAGGATTAACGGGACTCACCATGTGGTTGCTCCCGAAGCTGATCAAGGTTCAACCCGCCCACAGGCAAGTCGTCTTCGCGGAGGCAAAGTCTTTCCTTCAAAGAAGCGTTCTCCCGATCGCGGCGTTCACAATGCTGGTCCTCCTTTTCGGGCTCAAGCGCGGCGCCGCACCTGCTGCCGAATCAACGAACAACGCAATGATCGGATGGTTTCGGTTCGGATGCGCTGCGCTGTTCTGCTACGCAATCATTGCTAGCCTGGATTTCCACGGAGGCGAGTTCAGCTAACAGCGTCGCGGCCTGAGTAGGTTGAGAGGCGCAGCGACCGGCCGCCCCACCATGGGATCTTGACCGGTTTTTCGAGCATACCCGAAGC
>Ga0137375_10000725_pt1 | contig 36571 bp, 22 predicted proteins | sample SagtaG_24_FD_104936 | JGI IMG/M metagenome (GOLD analysis project Ga0137375, IMG submission 104936) | Vadose zone soil microbial communities from Sagehorn Ranch, Mendocino, California, USA - Sage1_R_113_16 metaG | ecosystem: Environmental > Terrestrial > Soil > Vadose zone | place: USA... | reverse complement strand
GCGACCATCGGTCCATTCCTTCACCTCGTGAATGGACCAGATCATGGCTCAGCCCTCCTGTCGATCCCCTTACGTAAGTGATCGAGTTCATTTGGCTATCAACTTGATCGGTGCTCTAGCGGGGTCGACGAGCCGAAGCGCCACGCCGAGCTCGTCGCCGTCTCCATTGAAATCGGCATAGGCAACGGCGTACTTCCCATTCGGCAGGGCAGCGATGACTGGATTGCTCATGAGAACGGGCGTCGAGCCTTGGCTCAACGGGATGAACGCATCGGCAGCCACGCCCTTGTCGTTATAGGTCGTCATCGAAAGGCGGAAAGGATCGGCACCGTGAACGCAATTGTCCACGTGGAGTATCGCCCCCGCGCAACCAAAAAAGATTCGCGAGGTTGTGCCTTCTCGGCCGACCTCGCGTTTTTCTTTTCGGGCCAATCTGGAACGCAAGTGAAGCGATCATGCGGCTCGCTTCACCGGCCAACCGCCGCCGCTCGTAGTGGGTGATGCACACGGCAAAATGAGCGCGGGCGGCCCGAGACCGCCCGCGCTCGGCCTTCGACGGCCGGCCTTCGCGATCAGGCGACGACGTCGAAGCGATCGAGATTCATCACCTTCGTCCACGCGGCCACGAAGTCTCGGACGAATTTCTCATGCGCGTCCGAGCTTCCGTAGACCTCCGCCAGCGCGCGAAGCTGTGCATTCGAGCCGAAGATGAGATCGACCCGCGTGCCGGTCCACTTCACCTCACCGGTCTTGCGATCGCGCCCTTCGAACACGTCCTTCGCTTCCGACACGGCCTTCCACTCCGTACCCATGTCGAGCAGGTTCGTGAAGAAGTCGTTGGTCAGCGCTTCCGGCTTCTTCGTGAAGACGCCATGCTTCGACGATCCGGCGTTGGCGCCGAGCACGCGCAGGCCACCGACGAGCACCGTCATCTCGGGTGCAGTCAGCGTCAGGAGCTGCGCCTTGTCGACCAGAAACGCTTCGGCCGGCACGGCATACCTGGCCTTCTGGTAGTTGCGGAACCCGTCCGCGACCGGCTCCAGCACGGCGAAGGACTGGACGTCGGTCTGCTCCTGCGAAGCATCCGTGCGCCCCGGCGTGAACGGAACCTTCACCGCGTGACCGGCGTTCTTCGCCGCCTGCTCGACGCCGACCGAGCCACCGAGCACGATGAGATCGGCGAGCGAGACCTTCTTGCCGCCCGTCGCCGCGCCGTTGAACTCGCGCTGGATGCCCTCGAGGGTCGTCAGCACCTTCGCGAGCTCCTTGGGCTGATTGACCGCCCAGTCCTTCTGCGGCGCGAGACGAATGCGGGCGCCGTTGGCACCGCCGCGCTTGTCGGAGCCACGGAACGTCGACGCCGACGCCCACGCGGTCGAGACGAGCTGCGACACGGACAAGCCCGAGCCGAGGAGCATGCCTTTGAGCGAGGCGATGTCCTTGTCGTCGATCAACGGATGATCGACCTTGGGGGTCGGGTCTTGCCAGATGAGCTCTTCGGCCGGAACCTCCGGGCCGAGGTAGCGCGCGCGCGGGCCCATGTCGCGGTGCGTGAGCTTGAACCAAGCGCGCGCGAACGCATCGGCGAACTGGTCCGGATGGTCCATGAAGCGCCGCGAAATCTTCTCGTAGGCCGGGTCGAACCGCAGCGAGAGGTCGGTGGTCAGCATCGTCGGCGCGATGCGCTTCGACGGGTCGTGCGCATGCGGCACCGTGCCGGCGCCCGCGCCGCCCTTCGGCTGCCACTGATGTGCGCCGGCGGGGCTCTTCGTCAGCTCCCACTCGAAGCCGAACAGGTGCTTGAAGAAGTCGTTGCCCCACTTCGTCGGCGTGGTGGTCCAGGTGCCATCGAGGCCGCTCGTGATGGCGTCGGCTCCCACGCCCGTGTTGAAGCCGCTCCTCCAGCCGAGGCCCTGCGCTTCGATGTCCGTCGCTTCGGGATCGGCGCCCACGTGCGAGGCAGGAGCGGCGCCGTGGGTCTTGCCGAAGGTGTGGCCGCCGGCGATCAGCGCGACGGTCTCTTCGTCGTTCATCGCCATGCGCAAGAAGCTTTCGCGGATGTCCTTGGCGGCAGCGATCGGATCCGGGTTGCCGTTCGGGCCCTGCGGATTGACGTAGATGAGGCCCATCTGCACGGCCGCGAGCGGGTTCTCGAGCTCCCGCTCTCCCGAGTAGCGCTCGTCGCCGAGCCACGTCTTCTCCTTGCCCCAGTAGACGTCCTCATCCGGCTCCCACACGTCGTCGCGACCGCCACCGAAACCGAAGGTCTTGAAGCCCATCGTCTCGAGGGCGACGTTGCCGGTGAGGACCATGAGGTCGGCCCACGAGATCTTGCGGCCATACTTCTGCTTGATCGGCCAGAGCAGGCGACGCGCCTTGTCCAGGCTGACGTTGTCCGGCCAGCTGTTGAGCGGTGCGAAACGTTGCTGGCCGCGCCCACCGCCGCCACGGCCGTCGCCGACGCGATAGGTGCCGACGCTGTGCCACGCCATGCGAATGAACAAGGGGCCGTAGTGACCGAAGTCCGCCGGCCACCAGTCCTCTGACGCGGTCATCAACGCGGCGAGGTCTTTCTTCAGCGCCACGAAGTCGAGACTCCGGAACTCCTTGGCGTAGTCGAAGCGCTCGCCCATCGGATTGGACTTGGAGGAGTGCTGGTGAAGCAGGTCCAGCCGCAGCTGGTTCGGCCACCAGTCACGGTTCGAGGTACCGCTGCCGATGGAGTGATTGAAAGGGCACTTCGTTTCGGTTGTCATGACTCTCGACTCCCGGTTTGAGCGCCCGACCCACGGGGCGCGCGCGCAGTATCCAACGGACTCGGGGGCTCTTCAAGCCTCGCGCTTTCCCCATGGGTACCAGCTCGGTCGGGAGTGAGGAGTCCGCGGCAGGCACGTAAGACCTCTCGTACCTGGCGGAGCCGGCCGCCGTCTCTCGCCAAGCTTCAGGACGCGCCCGTCGAAGCTCGACGGAGGAGGCTACGCAGAAATTGAAGCTGCTGGGCAGGCGCATGAGGGCTGTCGCCATTCAACGCATCCTGGTACCAGCGCGCCGCGAGTGCGAGCTCGTGCAGATGCACGTGCGCCACCTCCATTTCTGCCCCACCTGCTTGGGCATATGCTTCCAGCAGACGATCCATGCCGCCAGCGATCTGAAAAGGACGCCGCACGCCGCGGGTGACGATGGCGAGGTCATGAGCGGGATCACCGAACTGGGCGTACTCCCAGTCGATGACGGCATCGGGTTCGCCAAGGCGCAAGAGGATGTTCTGACCGAGGAGGTCCCCGTGGATGAAGGTACTTGGTCCTGCTGGAGGCAGATGCTCCTGCATCCACGCGCGTGCGTCGGTCGCCTCGGGCTCGTTGCAGATCTCGTCGAATTCTCGGATCGCGGCGAGCGCGTGATCGCGACGCGTCGAATACCGTGGCTCGAGCCAGGGTAGATTGTTCGTCGTGATCCCGTGGATAGTAACAGCGATCTTCGCCACCGTCTCCCACGGTCGGACGCGAGCTTGACGACCGGCACGCAGGTCGAGCTCCACGCCACGCTCGAACCCGCGGATCAACGCAAGGTGACCGGCGTCGGGCCACACGCCGAAGATGCGAGGCACCCGGAACGGCAGGCCCATCGTCGCGAGATCGGCCAGAAGACGCGCTTCTTTCCGGGTGCGCTCGTCGATGTTGGGGTCGCACCCGCGCGGCAGTAAAATAGCGATCTCGTAGACCCCTCGTGTGGAGCTCACGGCGATCTCGACCTGGGCGGCGAAGATGTCGCGCGAGAGACCCTCGCCCATCTTCTTCACATACCCGATGTCGACGACCGCGCTGGGAGCCACGCTCTTTCGGATGACCGTTTCGAGAATCCGTCTGGCTCGCGCCCATCCTGCCTCCGGATCGTATCGCGCGTTCGCAGCACGGAACTCCTCCTCGGTGAGCCCATACGGGAAGCCGGCCTCGGTAAACCCGGCGACCCACAGGTGCTGACCGCCGAAAGCGATCCACTCGTCGCCCTCAGGAGTCGGCTCATGCTGATGCTCCCAACGCTTCGGGTGTTTCATCGTTGCCGCGCCTTCGAACGGCTGCGCGCACCCTTTCTCGTTCGACTTCGCCGACCGTCAGACGGTTTCGTCCGCTTCGCTGCGGGGGCACGAGTCTGGATTTCCGACGCGGCGGCGCCGTCGATCTCGATGCCAAAAAGCTCCGATAGAGCCCCGTCGTCGAGAAGCTTGTCGGACGCCGGTGCCTTCTTCGTGAGGGGCATGCCCTTGCCTGCTTGGGCGATGATCGCCTTCTCGTCGACTTTGCGCAAAACGAAGAGCAGCTCGGGTTTCTGGTCGAGGCGCGCGCCGATTCCATAGAGGGTGGCCGCGACGTGTTTGCACATCGAGGCCCAATCGGGGCAGCTGCAATCGAATTCGATCTCCTTGGGCGAAGGGAACAAACCTTTCTCCTCTTGGCAGATGCGATCCATGACGCCTTTGGAGAAGCGCCCCTGCAGGAGTTCGACCAGGGAGTCGATCGCGCCTGCGCAGTCCCCGCAAATTGCTGACCACCGTGCCTTGGGAACACGCGACACCGTCACGCGGACCGTATAGAGCTCTGAACCGCTGACGAGCGCCGTCACCTCGCCGGCTCGCACGTCGAGGTCGACGACCGAGCCGTTTCGTACGTACGACCGCCCGCGCGGGAGCCGGTTCGCATAGTCGCTGTAGCGCTCGAGATTCGTGCACCACGATTTTCCCCAGAACGTGCTCGCGATGGTTCGACCTTCGATGACCACGGGCGAAGCGTGGTGGCCTTTCTTCCGCAGTTTCTCCATCTCTCGCATCGCGTTGCGGCGGCGCTGGGCGATGGACACGTAGGGCTTCCAATCATAGTACATGGGATCAGCTCTCCTGGGATGCGGTCTTGAGGTCGAGAGCGACGAGCCGGAGCAACTCGTCGTCCTTCAACTCGGTGAGCAGCAACTCTGCGCCTCCTTCGAGCAAGTCGCTGGAGAGCCTTTGCTTGGATTCGATGAGCTGATCAATCTTGTCCTCGACGGTGCCCCGGCAAACGAACTTGTGGACCAGCACGTTTTTGGTCTGGCCGATGCGAAATGCTCGGTCGCTCGCCTGGTTCTCGACGGCCGGATTCCACCATCGGTCGAAATGCACGACGTGCGAGGCCGCCGTCAGATTGAGGCCCGCACCTCCGGCCTTGAGCGAGAGAACGAAAAACGGGACGCCCTCGTCTTCCTGGAATTGGCGCACCAGGTCCTTGCGTTTCTTCACTTCGATCTCGCCGTGTAGGACGAGACCGGACCGGCCGAACACCGCGCCGAGAAAGGTCGCGAGCGGCGCCGTCACCTCGCGAAACTGTGTGAACACGAGCACCTTCTCCTGCTTGGCCGCGATCACTTCGGCGATCTCGCGAAGGCGCGCGAGTTTGCCACTGTCCCGCTCGGCCCACGCGCCGTCGCCCAGCCATTGGGAGGGGTGATTGCAGATCTGTTTGAAGCGCATCAAAAACGACAGCACGAGGCCCCGACGCCGGATGCCGTCGACTGCCGTAAGCTGCTTCGTGAGGTCCTCGACGGCCTGCTGGTAGAGGGCCGCCTGCCTTTTGCTGAGGTGGCAGAAAGACTTGATCTCCGTCTTGTCCGGAAGATCTTGGATGACCGACTTGTCCGTCTTGAGTCGGCGCAAAATGTAGGGTCGCACCAGGTCGCGCAAGGGGCCGTAGGGATTGTGCTGCCGCGACGCGAGCCGCTTGGCGAATGCGGTGAATTCCTTCGCCGTTCCGAGCAACTCTGGGTTGACGAAATCGAAAATGGACCAGAGATCCGATAGACGGTTTTCGATCGGTGTGCCCGTGAGCGCGATGCGAGCGCGCGCTTCGAGCGCCTTTGCAGCGCGCGTCTGTTTCGCGTTGGGATTCTTGATGGCCTGCGCTTCGTCCAGGATGACGAGATGCCACTTCGTTTTCGTCAGCCATGGAATGCGAATGAGCGAGCCGTAGCTCGTGATGACGAGGTCGGTCTTTTCGAGCCGTTCCGAATCCATGCCCGCGAGCACTTTCGCCGGCAACTCCGACGGATGAGCCAGGAGAGCGCGCAGGCTCGGCGCGACCTGTTCGATTTCGGACGCCCAGTTGGCGAGCAACGATGCCGGCGCAACGAGAAGGCTCGGGTGGCTCGAGCCGCGATGCGGCTGAAGTGCCAAGAGCAGCGCCAGCACTTGGATGGTCTTGCCGAGGCCCATGTCGTCGGCCAGGCAGGCGCCGAGTCCGAGCTCCGACAGGAAATGGAGCCAACGCACGCCGATCGCTTGGTAGGGTCGGAGGGTCGTCTTGAGCGTATCACCCGGTTCGACACTCGAAAGCATCGCCGGATTTCGCAACGTCTTTAGCGTCTCGGCCAACCAGGGTCCGGCGACGACCCGCGACCACCCTGGGTCCGTTCCTGCGGCGGTCTCTCCCCTCACGTCCGCCCCGGCCAGCATCCGCATGGCCTCGGCGAACGAGAGACCGCTTTCGGCCGCGACGTGCTCCGCACGGCGAAACTCGTCGACCATGCGTCGTAGCTGGTGCTGATCGAGCTCGACCCATCGACCGCGAATCATCGCGAGACCGTCCGCGCCGGCGAGGAGCGCTTGAATCTCCTGGGCCGTCAGCGGCTCGCCGTCCAGCGTGACCGCCATCTGAAAGTCGAGAAGTGCGTCCTTGCCGAGCCCGGCGGGCGCTTTGCCGCCGACGGTGGCCGTCACTTGCGGGCGGGGCGGCCGGTTCGCGCGCCAAGAGGCAGGAACGCGAACGATCACGCCGGACGCCTCGAGCGCGGGGATGTCTTGGAGCAACCGCAACGCTTCGGCGGGCGTCCAGCGTAGCGGATGGAAGATCTCGCCTGCGTCGACCATCAGCCGGAGCCACGAACACTTTTCGGCCGCGCGCTGGACGGGCAAGAGCAGAGACAAGAGCCGCGGCTTGTTGGCGGTGCCGGCATACTCCTCGAGCGCCTTTCCGAGCGGGAGGTGCTGCGCCTTGGCGTCGGCCGAAAGCCGCACGCTGTATGTAGCCAAGAAGGCAAAGGGTGTCAGCTCGTCTTTGCGGTTCTCGGCGAGGTTGAAGTGAACGCGCCCGACGAGGTTCCAAGCAGAATTGCGCCGCTTGAGAAAATCTTGGACCGATCCGCCAGACTCGGCGAGCTCGGTCCGAAACGCCCGGTCGAGGTCACCCCATAGCCTCTCGAGAACGGCGACGCTCACGTACTCAGCGCCCGACATCGGGGGTGCCGCTTCGGCATACGCTTCGAGCTCGACCGAAGGCAGCGTGGGAACCTCTGCACCCCTCGGAATATTCTCGCCGCCCGGCCGCGCGCAGAGGGCGGTGACGAATCGGGCTCCGAGCTCGCGCCAATAGCTCAGGGTGGCGGGAAGCGGCGTGCCGACCTCGCTCGCGCCGAGCTGCAACAGTCCATGCCCTGCGCCGCGCGCGAACCCGTCGAGCAGGCGCTTCGCCACGGCGGGCTCGAGGGCAGGCGTGTCGTCGGACGCGAAGAGGACGAGATTCCCGTGCGGGGTGATCCCAGGGGCAAGCGAAGATGCTGTGGTCGTCTGATGGTCGTGAGGACTGCGATGTTCACCTTTGGCAGCCAGCATGACTTCCGTCGTTCGCGCCACGTCTTATGCCTCCGCCCCCGCGGTCGGTGCAAGCCCGAACGGAGCGGCCGCGCCGAGCGTTGCGGTTTCGATGAGTCCGATTTCGTGATAGGCGCTGATTTCGCTTCAGCAATGCCTGCCTCGGATCAACGCCCCAAGGTCCCTCGGTCGCCACCGCATTCGTTCACGCGCCACCTGGAGGAAGCAGTTTGCGATCGCTGCTCACGAATCGGTCCACGGATTGAAAACGGGAACGCGTGTGCGCTCATAGCCTCCACGGTCGCGGGAAACGATCGTCAGCCCATGGTGAAGCGCCGTCGCAGCGATGATCAGATCAGGTTGGGAGAAGGTGTACCCTGCCTTTCGACCTTCCTCGAGGAGCAACTGCCACTTCAGCATAATGTCTTCGGTGATCGCGAGCACGCGTTGGTCGAACATCGGCCGAACTTTGTGCGTCAGCCAGTCGTTGAGCTCGAGCCGCTTGCCGGCGTCGTCGAGCTGCTCGATGCCGAACCTGATCTCGGCGAACGATACGGTGCCGACGTACAATGTTTCGATGGGTTGGGCGGCTACGAACGTGAGCACGTTTCGATCCGGTTTGGGACGCCGAAGCTCGGAAAGGACATTCGTGTCGAGCAGCCAGTCTGTCACAGGTCGACGTCGCGGATCGGGAGTGGATAGCGCTCCGGTTCGAGAGGGATTTCTCGATAAGGTGAATCCTGCATCGCGGCGATCAGCACCGCACCGGTGCGATCGCCCTTCAGCCGGTGGAACTCCTCCACGGAGATCACGACAACCTCGTCGCGACCGTGCACGGTGACATGCTGCGGCCCGGGGAACTGCGCGTGGTCCAGCGGTGATATCGCCCCCGCCAACCATCGCTGGACCACACACTCTTGCTGTAACGGAGTGTGAGTCCGGCCCAACGGAACGGCCCGCGGCCGATAGGTCGCGGGCTTTCGCCGTTTCTGGACGGTTGACGTCGAGATCGAGCGTCAGCAGCGGGAACGGGAAGATCCGGCTCTCTCGGCCACATAGTGCCCCTCGGGCTGCGGCTTCACGAACAACTTGCCTCCCTCGAAGAGCTTCTTCAGCTCTTCCCGACCTCGGACGGGGTCTGTCTCGATGATGCGCTGGAGATCGAGCGCGTAATCGATCACAACGTCGGGCGAGGGAAGCTCGATCGGCTTCGTGCCGTGTTCGACCAAGGTTTGGATCGCCACGCTCTCTTGCTTGGCTTGAGCCTCGTAGTCTCGCAGGGTCTTTGCGATGTAGTCGGAGCGCTCGCCCGTCGCGATGAACTCGATCAGGCCGGCTATCTTCTCTTTCGACGCGTTGGAGACGTGCCCGGCGCTCGTCCAGCTCCGCGTTCATTTCTCGGGAAAGTTCTCGCAGGTGATCCGCGATGCGCTTTCGCATGTAGCTCACGGCCGCCGGCGTCCGGAAGCGCTCGTGTAGTGCTCCGAAAATGCGACGCCGAGCGACGTCCTCCCGAAGAGCGACGCGGTTCGTGCAGGTGCCGCGCTTCTTCTGATCGGAACACCGATAATATCGGGCGCTCGTCCCCGCGTGGATGGTCATCGGAGCGCTTATTCGTGCTATCGAAACGTTCGATGGTTCCGTCGAACCTGGAGACGCCCGAGCAAGTCACGCGTGACGAGCGGACCAACGCGATGCTCGCGCACCTGTTGACGATCTTCGCCGGGTTCGTCGCGGCGGGGATCATCTACCTCGTCAAACGACGCGACTCGCGGTTCATCGCGTTCCACGCTCTTCAGGCGTTCCTCTGGCACATGCTCCTTTTCGCCGTGTTTTTCGTGGGCTTCGTCGCCTTCGCCGTGGTCATGATCACATCGGCGGGGTTCCCTCGCGTTCCGACGCCGCGCCCCGCGCCAGGGGCCGGTCCGCCCGTCGCGTTTTTCCTCGGCTTCTTCGGGCTTTGGCTGGCGATGATGCTCGGCTGGGTCTCGAACATCGGCTTCTGTGTCGACCTCGCCATCCGCGCAAACGAAGGGAAATGGACCCGCTACCCGCTCGTGGGGTCGCTCGCGATGCATCTGCTTGGGCGTCGGCCCTGACCAACATGAAGCGCCACGCTCGACGCTCTTCTGGAGCGGGCGGCCACGCGGGAGGCGTGGTAACTCGCCGGGTGACATTTCGTGCCGGCGGGTAGAGGAGGTGGCGATGGAAGAAAACGAAAGCCTGATGCGAAACAAGGCGGTCGTCCTCCACTTCAACAAGAACATCATCGAAAAGGGGGACGAGCAAGCGTTTCGAGAGCCAATGGCGCCAGACTTCGTCAATCGAACTGCTCCGCCCGACACTTCAGCCGGTCCCGACGGGATGCTCTTCACGCTCAACCGCGTCCTTCGCCCGCTGAAGGACATCACCGTCGAGATTCAGGATCAAGTAGCCGAGGGCGACAGGATCACCACGCGAAAGACAATCCATGGCACGCACCGCGGTGAGCTCCTCGGCATCCCCCCGACGAACAGGCGTGTCGACATCGAGGTGATCGACATCGTCCGAGTGAAGGACGGCCGCTACGCGGAGCACTGGGGCGTCAACACGTTGCCGAGCGTGCGCGCGCAGCTGCGTCAAGCCGCGGACGGGCAATGAGTCGAGTGGCCGTCGTGACGGGTGCCAGTCAAGGGCTGGGCTCCGCCCTCGTCGACGGGCTGTGCCGAACACTCGGGCTCGAACACGCCGTGCACCTGACGGCGCGGGACGATGGGCGCGGCGCCGAAGCGGTGGCGCCGCTGCGCGCGCGAGGGTGGTGCGGGGCCGCTGCTGCACGAACCGGTGGGCCGCGAATCAGCTCTCACTTCTGTCTCTTGCAGACCAGGCACCATCGCCCGCCCATGACCGCCATCGGCGTCGCTTCGAACCGATGCCTCCGTCGGCACTGCCAGCGAAGTCGGACGCGCGATTTGACGTAGGTCCGCGAGAGGCACCGTCCGCCGAGCTCCTCGGCCATTCGCTGCATGTCCGCGATCGTCTCCTGCGCAGAGCCTGCGCAGGAGGGGCACCACGAACCATGGACCACATGCGAAGGCGTCGTGTCCCACCGATGCCCTTTGGAACACTCCCACGTCAATTTCGTCCTCGCGTTCACGTACGTGCGCGAGATACAGCGACCGCCGCGGCTCGCTGCGACTTGACGCATCCGTCCGACCGAGCCGCGCTTGCACGGGTTGCAGTCCGGACACCAGTTCCCGCCGCGCACGTACGTCGGCGGGCTCTCGAACACGTGACCCCTCGCGCACCGAAAACGCAGCGGGGTCGTCGAATTGACGTAGCGATTCGAAAGGCACGCTCCTCCTCGTCTCCGCGCGTCGGCACGCAGGTCGCCGATGGTGAGTATCTTCCCGGCACAGGCGGGGCACCATGACCCGCGCTTGACATGCTTGGGAACGGCACGCCATTCGTGGCCGGCTCGACACCTCCACCGCAGGTGGGTCGAATTGTCCACGTATCTCTTGGAGAGGCACTGGCCGCCGCGCTTTTCGGCGATGGCGCGCATTTCTTCAATCGACGGAATGCCGAGCCGGCAGCGGCGACACCACGACCCGCCGAGGATCGTGTTCGGAGTCGCCGTGAAGACGTGGCCCTTCGCACAGCTCCATGTCAGCTTGCCGAGCGTGCCTCGGTAGGCCGTCGAAAGACACTCGCCGCCGTTGCGGCGCGCCATCGCCTGCATGTCGCGGATCGAGTAGTCGTAGCGGGCACAAGTGGGGCACCAACGGCCTCGAAGTGCCCACTTCGCCAGGGCACTCCAGATGTGACCCGACCCGCAGCGAAACCGAACGACGCTCGTGAGGTCTTCGACGTGACGGGTCAGGCAGTCGCCGCCAGCGGCTTCCGCCGTCGCCACGAGTCGTGCTCGAAGGTTTGCATCGTTCATGCCGCGGCGCCGATCATAGCGCGCGTTTCCGCACGGGCCGCGCGCATGGTCATCGCCCGGTGCATCGCCTTCATGGTCGGCGCTTTTCGCCCTTCGATCGCCCGGGGCGCTCCGGTCTCGGCGCCCGAGTGAACGGTCTGCCGAGGATTTCCTCGCCCGTATCGGGATGGAAGTTCAAACGAGCGTCGGGGCCGAGCAGATCGAGCGCTCTCTTGTCATAAGCGATTGCGGCCTCCTTTTCGACTTGGTAGGCCCCCAGGTGGTACTGCCTTTTCGCAAACTGAATCACCGACATCCAGCAGCGTCGCGAGGTTGACCAAAAGACACCACGAAATCGGCTGCTCGTCCGCTCTTTGAACACTTCCCTGGCCTCTGCCGAGAGCGTCCGTGGGTTGGCAGCGCCTCGGCCGTTGGCCTTTTCCTGGAAGTTCAGGCGCCAGACTCGTTTGCGCCCGTAGTAGTGCAAGTGCGCGCGATCGTAGGCGAGCGCCGCCTCCTCCGGCGTATCCCATTGACCAAGCGAGCGCTCGTGGTTGTTGATCGTGATCGAGGCGTGCCAACGCGCGCCGGCGCCACGATCGGTATGCCTGACCCCGAGGAGACCCTCGGCCGCGCGGCTTTTCGGAAGGCGTGGTTGAACCGGCTTACGCCGCACTTGCTCCGCCGTGGTGGGCGCGAGGCGCGCCGTCGGAAAGTTGAGCCTCGCGCGAGGAACGCCCAGCTTCAAAGCGACCCGGTCTCTCGCAACGGCAGCTTGGCGCTCGGTCGCGAAATTGCCGAGGTAAGTCGTTCGGTGATTCAACCGAATGGAGGCTGCCCAGTAGTCCCCATCCTTGTACACCCCGATGAAGCGGCTCTGGTTCGGCCGGCGTCTTTTCCTCTTTTGCGTGTTCGCTTGTCGGATCAGCTGGGCTGGAGAAGCGGGGCCAAGAGCGCGGCTTTCGATCGGGTAGTTGAGAGGCAGATCGATCTCGAAATACAGGACGGCGCGGTCGCGTGCGATCGCGGCCTCGCGCCTGGTCCGCCACGCACCTGCATGGTGGCTCTCACCTTTGACGGAAACGCGAGCATGGTAGGCCTTCTTGCGAAAAAGGGTGATGCCTCGACTTCGCAGTGCTCCCGAGCGTGACCGCGCCGGCGCATTGGGATCGCGGCGCCGTCGACGCAAGAGAGCGCGCTCTTTTTTGCGCTGTTCTCGCGCTTCGATCCTGCACCCCGGACACGACGGATGAGCAATTCGGGAGTCGATGCTCGCTGTCCATTCGTGGCCGAAAGTGCATTTCCACCAAAACCTTCGGCCGCGCTCGCGCACGACATTCTGCGGTGAAAGCGGTTGATTCTTGCTCGGATGCCATTGCTCTGCGAGCTCAGGATGGCGCGTCGCCAGGTTGTAGGTGATCGAAGCCCGCAGGCCGCGACAGAACGGACAACCAACACCATTCAGGGCGCGCGTGTAGCATTGGCTTTCCCATTCGTGATCGGGTGCGCGCGGGCATTTCCACCAGATCGGCCGCGACGATCGATAGACGACTTCTTGCGGCTTCAGACGGTTTCGCGGATGCCACTGCTGGACGAGGTGAGGAGCGCGGGTCGCTACGCTATTCGTGACCGACACACGGGCGTTGGCGCAGAAGGGACAGCTCTCCCTTCGGCTGTCGGGCGTTTCTCGCCAGACATGATCGGGGGCGGCCGGGCATTTCCACCACACGCGCTTGCTGGAGCGTGGGGTCACGTCTTCGGGGCGTAGCTTGCCATTCTTGGTCGGGTGCCAGGTGGCGGCGATGGCGGGGCGCTTCGCGGCCAATGAATTCTCTTGGCCGATCCGTTTGCCGGAGCAGAATGGACAGCCGATGCCTTTGGTCCGGCGGTACGCGGGCGCGCGCCACTCGTGTGAACGACGGCGCCGGCACCTCCACCACGGTCCATACGCGGAACCGAACGAGACCTGATCGGGTGTGACGGAGCCATTGCGGGGATGCCATTCGGCGACGAGGTCAGGATAGTCGGCGAGCGTCCTTCGCATGCGGGGCGAAGACAAGATTGGGCCTATCCGATACCAATCGTCAATCGCGAGACACGGGAAGGGATGGGGCCGCACAAGGGTAGCTTCCCCGCTGAAGTCCCCGCGCAGCCGCAGGCGATACACTTTCGAGGTCAGCTCATGAATTTGCGACGATGTCGTGATCGCCGTGACGAGCTCGTGTCCTGTCGCGTCGAGCAGCTCCGCGTACAGGACGGAAAGCCTCTGCTCGTCCCACGATGGGTCGAAGATCTCGGAGAGAGATCCGACTGACGTTCCGCGCCACGCTCACGGAATCTCGGACGCTCGGTTCTCAGCCCAACCGGTGCGGGGGGTAAATTCGATCAGGTCTTCGTCGTTCCTGACGCCATCCGGCTTACCCTTCCCGGCTGCGAAAGAAAGCCCGAAGAAGGCTGGATGAACCGTTCGAGACTGCGGCGGATGGAGGCGACGCCATAGCCGTGCTCGACGGGAACATACGCCACGCCTCGAGTGCTGCATGCGTGCGCCAACTTCTCGTTCGTCGTGTGGGAGACGAACCGCAGCAGCACGAGCACCAGATCGTAACCGCCCGCACCGATGCGCATCTCGGCGCTCTGGGCCTTGCGCGGATCGTCGGCCGTCCACTCGAGCGCGCGCATGTCGAAGGTGCGCTCGATGCGGGCTCGGGCGCTCTCGCGCGGACTGCCCCCGATCATCAGCACCGTGCGCCCGCGGACCACCGGCCAGAGCGGCCAGTCGGCAGCTGGGATGTGTGCCGCAGCACCGTCCTCGTCGGCGGGTTCCTCATCGCTGCGGCGTCGCGGGATCTTGGGCGCGGGGCGCGAGATCGGCGCCCTTGCGCCGTCGCCGAACAGTCGCCGCCAGAGGTGCTGCGCGTCGGCCTGCCAGGAGCCGTTCTTGGGTTCGTGGGCGGATGCGAGCCCATGGACGGCACCCGGACGGTACTCGCGGGTGTAGTCGCGGATGACATTGAGCAGTCGCCGCACGCGCTCACGCGTGAACACGTCTCCATCGGCTGCCTCCAGAACGGCATGGAGCCTGGCCGTCACGAGCCGCAGATATTCGCGCTGCGTGTCATTGGGGAGTTGGCGGAGCGCGCAAACCGCGTCTTCCGACACCGCGTCCTCCAGGCGTTCGGACTCGGGCTCACATTCGACCTCGATGCCGAGGTGCTCCGGTGGCGGGCCCAATCTATCGAGCAGGGCCTGCAAGACAACGGCGGGGGAGGCCTGCGCGGCGTGTACTCCGAAGGAACGCTCTCCGGAGCGGTAACGCTCGGCCCATTCGCGCAGGTCCTGTTCGCTGACCGCTTCGTCGACCGGAGTTTCGCTGACCGGTTCGCCAACGAGGCTTTCGGCGACCGGTTCGCCGAGGGGAGTCGGTGGGGCAACTGGCTCCTCTGACCCTTGCTCCGCGAGTGCCCGAGCGAGCACTTCGGCGCCAACTTGGCGCAGAAGCCTCTCGTACTCAGTGGCCATCTCCGCCAGGAGGGCCGAGGCCTGCGGAGCGAAAGCGGGATCACGCGCGAGCACGGCGTAGATGCGCGAGATCGCAGCGTGCACCCGAATCAGTGCTGGTAGCGAGTCGGGAAGTTTCGGGCGGTCCTGATGGACCCTCAGAAACTCCTGCACCCGGTCGAACAACTCCACGGGGGCAGAGTACACCGATCGCGTGCGCGAGCCAGTATCGGTGTTACCGCGGGTCGCGCACGTCCGCGCCGGGCACGGGCGTTTTGCTGCGGTAGACGAAGCGGTGTGTTTCGATCGACCTAGGCTCCCCCGGATCAGGGCAGCCGCAAGAGTGGAATCGGGATGGCCTCGACGATCACGTCCCCGCCTCCCTCGCGGGGACCGAGGACGAGGCCGAAATCGTCGAACGCGATGACGAGTTGTTGGCCGGTGGGCGCGAGAGGCCCAGCGGTCAGGGCGGGGCGCCTTTGGTTACCGGTACGATGCGCAGTCGAGCGCGGCAGCGAGATCTCGGTCATGTCGAGATCGAGCGCGCTGCCGTTCCAAGTGACCTCTTTGAGCCACAGGTCTTCGCCATTCGCGTTTCCGACCGCCGCCGACGATCGCCACGCAATGAAGACGCGGTTGCCTGCCCGCATCGCATTGGGTTGATCCTGCGAGAGCCCAGCCGCGTCCGGTACCATCGCCGGCACATCGAAGCCCGCGGCCCTTCCTGGAGCGGCGAGGTTGAGCACCGCTGCGCGCAGGTGGGAATTGTTCGACACGCCTGTTTCGGCCGGATCGAACCCCTCGGCGTAGACGACGAGTAAATGCGTGGCATCGAGCTCGGCCAGCGCTGGGCGCGCGTCGGAGGGACCGGGCAGAAACGGGCCAACGCCCCACTGGGTGGATCCGGATTGGATCTCGATCGATTCGACGCCGCTCGCGCCCGCTCGCCAAGCCGCAGCCCAACCCGTGCCCCATGGAGCGAGCGCAACGTTCCCTTCACTGGCTACGGTGGTTGCGAGCGTTTGCTCGTCGGAGAGCGGCATGAGATCGAAGCCGAACGTGCGGTACTTGATATCCGGCGCGCTCGCCGCGTTGGCATCATCGACCCAGGCGACCACCAGGCCGGTGGACATCGCGATGAGGTCCGGGTCGTATTGAGAAAAGACGGTTGTCGTGTTGGCATGTGCCGGATTGCCGGTTGGAGCATTCGGCGGATCGACCAGGCGAAGTGCCACGCCGAGCTTGTCTCCATCGCCCTGGAAATCGGTGTAGGCCACGGCGAACTTTCCGGAAGGCAAAGGGGCAATGACCGGATGGCTGCCCAGGAGCGGCATCGAGCCGGTACTGATGGGAATGGCGATATCCGAAGCAGTTCCCTCGGGCGAATAGGTCGTCAATGACAAGCGCAGTGGTTTCGCTTCGGGCTCGACGAGCACGATGCCGATTGCGCCGGATGCCGTGATTGCCACCGGGTGACGGCCTTCGCCTAACGTGCGCGTGGGGAGGGTCGCCGCGTCGGAGGCCGGCTGCGCGAGAGCGAGCCGATCGCGTACGCGGCAATCGGTCGAGCAGAGATCCCGAACGGGAACCGCGCCACCGAGGTCACATTCTTCGCGCACCGGATCGCGGATGCCGTCGCCGCAGAATTGGCTCGATGGGGGCGAGGTAGCGTACGTGTACAAGTCGGCTTGTGCCTGCGGGACACCGCTGATCGAGCCCCCCGCAACGAGGGCCTTCGTTCCGAGATCCGTAACGGTGAATTCGAAGCGAGATACGGCGGCGACCGTGCTCGTCGAGGACCACTGTTCGGTCGAGGGATTGAAGATTTCGGCGTCCTGATAGGTGCCATAAAAGCCCCACACCCCCAATACCGAGCCATCGCGTAGAGCCGCCCAGCCCGTCTCCAAGTCCCATGAACGACCACTTCCGGGTGGGAGCGTCCGGAAGCTCGAACCACCTGTCCAGCGCAAGGTGGGACTCGCGAAATCATCGCCCCAGCCGCCGAAGACGAGGACGTCCGGTGCAGTGGCGTTGAGCGACGCGATGCCATGGAAAAGACGACCGTGACTGAGGGGAGGCCCGTTGGACCATTGGTTCTGGTTCGGATTGAAAAGGAAAGTCGGCGCGACAAAGTCCGGATTGTAATAGTCGAAAGCTTCCCTGCCTCCGACGACGAGAACCCTGCCGTCGCCCACTCTCACTGCCGCGTGCTCGCCGCGGGGCGCAGGCAAATCAGGCCCGATCGACCAGCGGTCGAGCTGCGGGTCATAGATATCGACCCAGTTCTGGGGAAGCCCATCATCGCAGCTGTCTCCTCCGACGAGAAGAATCCGTCCATCGGCGAGCAGTGTTGCCGTCCCGTTTTGGTCACGAGGACGAAGCGGGCTCACTCCGGGGGCGGTTGCGGTCCAGTCGTTCGTCGCGGTGCTGAAGAATTCCGCCGTTCCTACGTTGCTACAACCGCCGTTCCAGAAGCCGTTGATGACGTAGAATCGATGCGGTGCCGAGACGCTGAGCGCATAGATGCGTACGCCCCCTATCATCGGTGCGGCGGCCGCCCACGCTCCTGTTCCGTCCGCACCGAGGCGGAACCGCTCGGCGCTCGCAAGGTAGTTGCCGTCCCAGAACGAGTATCCGGTATAGCCGCCCGCGACGAGGACGGTGCCATCATCCAAGAGGCCCGCCACGTGGCCGCTGCGTGCTGTCGCGAGCGACGCCGCGCTGCCCCAGGACGGATCGAGCAAAGTGGGGTAGGCGAGCTTCGCGTCCTTCCAGCTCACGACGAGCGTGCAGTTCTTCGCGCCCGGCGCGTGTACGGCATGAGCCCAGGGCGGCGCGACGCTCGTGTCGGCAGTGCATCCGGTGAGGGTGAGCGTTGCGTCGTACCTCTTGAGGTTCGCATCCAAGAGGTACGGCGGGCTGACGCGAAGCCTCGGCATGCCCTCGGAATCGAGGAACTCCAACGTGTTGGCAAACAACCGCAGGCCGGCGATCTTGTCGCCTAGCTCGACGTTGTACGACACCGAGTTCGTCTCCGGGCCGCTGATGGTGAGGAGGTCCTCGGTTCCCGTCGGTGTTGGAACATGGATGATGTCGACGCCGTTCGGCAACGCATCCCGGTAGACGACGTAGCCTTGCGAGACTTCGCTCGTGACTGAACGAGCACCCACGAGGCGCGCTGAAAGACGAACGCCCGTATGCGCTTCCTCGAGTTCAAACGGAGAATCGGCTCGCTCGGGAAGAAAGACCGTCGTCTTTCCGGGAACACGCGAGACATCGTCTGCGAAGGCGGGGCTCAGCCGTCCGCAGCTTTGGGTGATCGATGCCGCGATGGAAGCGGGAAAGAGGGATTGCTTCCCCGTGGGCGCCGGGGGCGCACGGGGTGGGCGACGCGGCTTGGAGACGTCGCTTGGATTGACCATGTAACGCGTTCGGAGGCTTTCGATCAGTCGGTCCGCCTCCGCTGAGGGCGCCAGCACACCGCTGTCGCCGGAGGCGCATGCCCCGACGCCGGAATCGATTCCCGCTCCTGCCCCCGGCCACGTTCCGATGGACCATCCCCGCCGCTTCAGGGTACCAGTTCTCGCTGTGCCGCCGGCAGGCGCCGCGGCTTCAGGAATTCCGGCTTCGGGCGCCGTTGTGCGAGAATCACTCGACGCGCCATCCTCGGTTCCGCAGGCAAAGGCGAAGAGTGCAGCGTAACCGCCTAGCCCGACGAGAAGGGCGACATTCCTCCTCCAGACCTCGCCGCTGGGACGTATCGTTCGGTTCCTCCTTTCCCATGACCCACCTCAAGGAACCCGCGCGGCGCATCGCTACTGCCAGAAAATCCCGGTAGGACGGAGCGCATCTGTGGCGTGGCTTCGCGGCCCCGAGGCGTCATACGCATTGCGTCATCCCCACGCCCATCGTTGTTGCCAAAGTGTTTCGCTGAGTCATTCACAGATCCCACCGCTCGCTGTCATGAAGAGGCAAGTTTCGGACTCTGCCGCATACAAGGCAAAAAAGCACTCAAAAAAAGAACATCGTCAGATGCAGGCCTGAATTGTCCGTAAAGGCCGGTGCTCTCGTGCATTCACGGCATATCGTTCATGATTGCGTCCTCGGCCTCTTTGAACGAGAGGGCAAACCGCAGGGCCAATACGCATGGTGGTCGGAGGTGGTCGGAGAGGCTGGGCTCGTTCCGACTGCGAAGGCGGAAAACGCAGATTGCTCGGATGGCGGAAGCACGCATTCGAGTTGCGGATCGAAGGACTTTCCTCGGCAATTACCGTGAACCCGAACCCGGCTGGATCGCTGAAATTCACGGATAAAATCACCAGAACGGCACTCTTTGCTGGTTTTCACCGAAAGATGCCACCCGAACGCTGCCCTGGGGCAAGGAGTCCACAGTTTGCGCGGCGTAAAACCTCGGAGCCTGTCACGGCGTGACGGTGTAACAGCGACAGGTGTTACGTCAGCCAAAGATCTCGTGCCACAACCTGAGACGCCGGCACAAGTTTGGCTCAGGTTCTCCTTCAGGAGATCGCGCTGCGATCTTCCCGCTTCCATTAAATTGGTTGTGTCTTGACCTCGGACGGGAAGCCGACTAGGTGAGTGGAATTAGCGTGCCGGCTTCAGCTGAAGCCACCGCCACCACGACCCAACCACGGCTGGTCTGGTATGTGCTTTCTCATGGTGTGGAAAGTCAATGGCTTAGACGGTTCACAGAAACAAGAGACATCCTACCCGCCGGTCAAGACGGCGAACGTACAGGATACTTTGCCGATGAATCATTGTCCCGCTTCTTCAAGATCACAGGTCAAAGCCAATGGAGAGCCGGAGAATCTCCCGACGCTGTGGCTGGTCGTGCCGTGAAGCTCCGTGGCGCCGTTCGAGATTTGGCCTTCCTACTGGCCATCGTCGGCTCGGCTTGCTCGGGCAAGACGAGCGAAATTTCATGCGGACCGGGAACGCAGCTCGTCGATGGTCAATGCGTGGCGGTGTCTTCGGGTGGCGCCGGCGGCGCATCGGGAGCCGGGGGGAGCAGAACGCTCGCCGACGCCGAGGTTTCCGGGGATGCTCCGCCGGACATTAAGACAGATTCCGGCGAGCCGGCCGATGTCGCATCGCGAGATGTCGTGAGTGACACATCCGGCACGGATGCAAATCCAACCGGCGACGATCCATGCCCCACGTTGCCGATCATCTACAACTGCTCTGGATCGTGTGGAGTCCGGCAGTACTGCCCGCCGGTGCATTGCAAGAACACGACACCAATTCCCGTCGACATCGTCCAGAGGGCCACGATGCCGGTCGTCCTCCGGACGTCACATGCGCTCTCGAGTCCTGATCCTGAGTGCGTCCCGATATGCCAAGGCGCCGTCCCTACCGCAATGTTCACGATCGCGGGGGCAGGAGGGCCGTACTTCTTCAGGTACACCGCGCCAGCCCCCTGGGCCATCTCCACTCGCGATCCGTCCTACTGCGGGGCTGATGCAGCTCACTGTGTCGTAACCAACCGCAGCGTCGAGCTCGTGACGTTCGAGCGAAATGCACCCGTTCGAAACGTCGTCATCGAACCGGTACAGGAAGGCGCGACATGCCCATGACCTCGCAGCTCGAAACCTCTCGGATTGGCTTCTTCTGCACTGTGCGAAAGCGCTCTTAAGGAGAAATGTCGTGCGAAATTGTCGATCATTCTTGCGCGGCGTGCTCGTGGCGCTCGTCGGCATGGGACTTGGATGCGATGAGTCCGACGGCATATCACCACCGACGGAGGCGGACTTCTACGAGAGCGTCCACGTCACGGGGGGGAAATTCTCGATCGGGTTTGCGAACGGCACGTTGCACAGCTCGCGTGAGATCGAGGCATTCTCGATTCTGAAGCACCCGGTCACCGTAGGGCAGTTCCGCGCGTGCGTTGCCGCGGGCGCGTGCCAAGTGCCGCGTGAAGAGGGATGTCTCATCAGCGCCCCCGGCGAGCTTGATCGACCGAACTACAGGAGCGGCTCCGATCACGTTCCTATCACTTGTGTCGAGCCGAGCGGCGCGGCCGCCTACTGCGCGTGGCTAGGTGCCGCTCTCCCGACGCTCGAGGAATGGATGGTGGCGGCGCGAGGGCCCGCGATCCGCCGATTCGCGTGGGGCGACGCCGCACCTTCTTGCGATCAGCATCCACGCGGAACACGACGATCTTCCGATGACAAGGATGCGCGCGCCGTCTCGTGCGAGCCTGCGGCGGACCGTTTCGAGGTCGGCAAGCATCCGCAAGGCGCATCGACCTCGGCCATGGAAGATGTCCTTCTCACGCAAGGGGAGCTCCTCCGTGGGACGCACGACGCGCCCTATCTCGCTTGCCGACGCGCCAACTGCAGTGTGTACGGGCTGACATCTGGCGCGATCGACTCGGTGCACGCGGTGGGCCTCGCGGCGGGTGGGAAGCTGTCGCCAAGCCCGACCATTGATTCATTCCGATGCGCTTGGAAGGGCGAGGTCAAGAAGCCATGATCGCCGGATACATTCGAATTCTACCCGCGCTCGCAGCGCTGGCACTCGCCGCCTGCGGCGGCGTTGCCGACGATCACACAGGTAGCGTCCAGTCGGCTCTCAAGATTCCCAACACCGGGTTCATCCCGTTTCCGGTGTTTCCCGATGGACGGCCAGCCTGGGACGGCACGCTCGTCGATCTGATGGCGGCGGACGCCTGGGCCGAATGTGAATTCGGACTTTTTCGAGATCTCGAAGACGATGCTCCGGAGGCTGACGCGTATTTGAATCACCTGATGGGCAAGATGCGCTCGGCGTCCTGCGCGAATAACTTCAACGTTCCAGCCGTTACCGACTGGTATTTCAGCCGAGCGTTTCACCCGGAGTGCAATGTAGACCCTTCTACGGGCACCGCTGCGACGGTGTCTTTCGAGCCACAGGTGAACGACATCTACAGCTTCGGCTTCGACCTTCAGGCTACGGATCCCGACACGCTCAACCTGGCCTACCACGAGTCGGCTCGTGAGAGGGCCGTGGCCGCCGTCAACCTCTGCATGGCGCAGCGTCTTCGCGAGCGGATGGCGAGCGCCGACAGCCTGTTCGCCTCGACCGAGCAACAGGTCGAGCTCTTGGAGGTGATTCGCCAACGCGCACAACTGGCGATGATTCAATATGGACTGCTCGGACTGGCGACCGCACAAGACGTTCCCAGCGACTTCGTCGTTTCGGAGCCCCTTCAGGTCGTTCCAGCCCTGCACAATTGGGGACGCGCCGTCTTGACGAGTTCGAGAGGAGCCGAAACATTCGGCCAAGACTTCGCAGCCGCCATCAAGTTGCACATCGACAGTACGCGCGAGGAGACCGAGCTACTCGTGCGCAGCGCCGCTGCCAGAAACGATACGCGAAATGTAAGCTCACCGGCGGATCTCGACTGGGGAACCGGCTCCGCACGCCAGCGGCTCTTGCGTCTGCTCTACGGTGGAGATGCGTTGAACGGCTTCGGCGGCCTCACGTTTCCCTGGGGATCAGGTAGTTCCCCGTTCGCCGATCAAGGTGCCGAAACATTCGTCTCAACCTCGGCGCGAGCGCCCGAGGTCCGATCCCTGCTCGGATTCGGACGCGCTGCGGACACGCTCTACTTGAAAGCATTGCCGTTCGCGTCGACGGATGATTCGCGCATCCGAATCGACCTGGACAAGAGCGCCGAGAACCTTTATCGGAGCGTCGAAGCTTTCATCCGTCGGGCGGACTGCAAACGGGAAACGCCAGGCGATCCCTGCGACATCACGGCGGTGAGCAGCGAGATACCCTCGACGAGTCAGTTCGAGCAGTATCGCCTCTGGCAGCGACACCGAGTGACTCCGAGCCATGCCACCACCCTGGTCGGCGTGCTGAGCGAGGGGATGCCGAGGGTCAAGCGCCCGGTGAGTTTCGACGGTCCCAACCATGGCGGTAATGCGATCAAGGGTGCGCTCCATTTCACGGGTCAACACGACTTGATCGAGGATGTGAGCGCGGTCCTGCCGGGCCAAAGCGGGGCCTGGTATCACATCGATCCGCAGTTCGCGGCGCGTCGCTACGACAACGTCGTGCGGGCCGCCCAGTACATGCACGCGCGTGGCATCTTCTTGCCGAACTTCTTCTTCTATTTTCTGAGCGGTCGAACGCAGGGATTTGCCGCAAGGTGGAACGGCTTCGTCAGCGATACCACCACCACGCAAACGGACTCTGACAACCAAGCGCTACGGGAGCTCGGGGCTGTTCCCGCGCTCACCGCGGTTCGTTCCCTCATTTTGGCTGGGCTGGAACACGATCCCTCGTTGTCGAACAGCCTTTACAGGGCACCGCTTTTGGGCCTCGACTTGATCACCAGCGCCGTTGGTCCGCGCAGTTTCGAGCTTCGACCCTCCACGAACCTCGTGTTTTCGAGCTCGTGTGGCGAATACTTCCTGCGTGGGAGGCAACCAGCAGGCTGTCTAATTCTGGGGCACCAGGGAGGCAACCTTTGGCAGGCGTCCGTCATCACGCGCCCCGAGGACGCGTTGCACACGCTCGTCGACACGACCTTGAATGGTCAGCCCGTCGTCCCGAACGGGATGGAAGCGACCGCAGCGCTCGATCCCAATTTCCGTTCATTCGGCGGGTACACCCGTGCCAATCTGCAAGCGCTCGAGACTATCCCGCTCACGACGGCCAATCTGGTCAATGGATGGGAGCGCAGGACCGCGAATGTGACGACGGGAGACCAGGGCGGGACCTACCTTCTGAAGGGAGAGGGCAGTCTGGCCAACCATTATGATGTGCTGGCCGACACGATTTTCGTGGACGGCGACTGGGATTTCGAGGGCCGAAACGCCGATGGGAAGTACCTCGCGCCAGGTGGCTTCCTTGGCGCGGTTGCGCAGAAGGCGTGGTCCATGTTGCCCTACGATTGGTCGAAGCCGTCTTTCGACGGGCTCGGATTACCGGTCGACTGGGTTCCTCCCTACGAGGGGGAATTACTCGGCGATCACCCCGGCACGGCGACCGTGCAGTTTTATCTAGGCAAAGCCCAGGCCGCTGCCGACGAAGCCTCCGCGGCCGTGCGTGCCGCGGTGGACAACCTTCTCAAGGAAGAAGCCGACGCGGTTGCGCTGGCCGCAGCGCAGAAGAAGGCTGCCACGATCGACAATCTCGAGCAGCAATCGCTGTGCGGCGAAAAGGCGGCAAAGTGCGATACGCGCATGGTTGCTCTCGATCTGCGGTCGCGAATATCGCCGATCGACCAGACGCCCGGACCGGACGGGCGTACTTGTTCGAACACGATTTGCCAGGTGCTTCAGGAAGCAGTCCTGCGAGTGGTCCCTAAATCCGTCAGCGTCGGTGCTGCTGTGGCGGATCGAATCAACCAAGATGCGGTGCCCTCTTTTGACGACTACCAGGGTGGCGAGCTGCAGCGTCTGTTCATTCAACAATGGACCGCGGTGACGACGCTCATTCGCTTCGTTTCGTTTGACACTCGACTCCAGGCGATTGCGAAAATGGCTGCGGTGGACGCCGCGGCGGCAACCCTCCAAGCGGCCAACAATACCGCAGCGTTGCTCTGCGATCACCGCACACTTCGCGCGGCCTGGGACGCGGGCTACAGCTTTCAGGTCGACATCGAGGACGAGCAGTTGTTCTTCTTCGACGAGAACGGGTATTCGGGAACGATTACGCACAAGAACGACGGCACGAGCTGGAGCATGGGCCCGCTCATTGCAGCGATCAATGCATGCCAGCAATCGAAGATTCAACTCGCTCCCGCGGCGGCACAGGCGGCTGCGGTCGTCAGCGACGCATGGTCGTGGGCGAGCGGCCAGCTTACACAGATCACGCAGCATGTTGCCGACGTTCGCACGAGCATGGCGAACATCAGCGGAGGAATTCAAAAGACCAAGATCGCCAAGGCGTCGGCCGCCCTCGAAGCCGACCTCGTTGCCGACCAGCTGACGACGCGTCTTGGCCTCGCCCGTCGTTTCCATAGCTATGATATCTGGCGCGCGCAGGCTCTCCTGGAGAACGCCCGCCGTCTTTCGGTCGCGGCCCGGCGAGCCATCGAGGCAACTTTCGTCGTGGACTTGTCCGACATGCACGCACCGGAAGCTTTCGTTCGAGAGCCGGCCCAGTGGGCAGACGACGTCTATGCCCATGATCTCAATGCGCCCGCTTCTGTCGGTCTGCAGACGCCCGCTCAGATCGCCGGTGGCATTTATCCCAATCGCCTTTCCGACTATGTCCACAATCTGGATCTTTTCGTGCAAGGCTACGCCATTACCCGGCCTACGGCATCGGCCAAAGCGGACGCTGAGATCATCAGTCTTCCGCCTCCCGAGCAGGTGAAGAGCATCGAGGTGAGTGGTGGGCAGAAAGTGGACGTTCTCGCCGCCGAATCAGCGGCGTGGTCCTTCTATTGCCAGGCGGACGCGATGTGGATCGAGCACCCAGGCGCTACCGAGACGCCGCTCGTGTCGAGACTTGCTCAAGCGTGCAACGGTGTCGGACCTACCAAGGCACGGCTGAGATTCAATCTCGATCCCTGGGCTCGTCAAAACGGGGACGTCGCGCAGCCCGCATTTTCGGCTCGCCACAACGTCCGATGGCGACGGCTCGCGGTGAACGTCGTCGGCACCGGTGTTCGCGATTGCTCGAAATCGCTCGACCCCTTGAGCTGCTTCACCGAGCCGTTCGTCAAGTTCGATTTGCGCCATGTGGGCCCCGCAACGGTGACCGACTTCGACGGCCGGTGGCACGTTCTGGGGATACCTACGGGCGTGGTCGAATCCGGTAAAGCTTTAGCCGCCGAGATCTGGCTGGATCCAGTGGCCAATGGCTGGAGCGCGCCGATGGTGGGCGCGGTAGCGCGCAGCGAATTCTTGAACCGGTCGGTGGGCGGCGCCTACGAGCTCGAACTAAAACTGACCCCCGACGTTCGGCTCGACCGAATCGAGCGTATCCAGCTGCTCACCGAGAGCGACTACTGGGTCAAGCAGGACTGAGCCCTCGGAATCAGTGGCCATGGTGGCAAGAGCACGCCCATTCTGTCTAAGAACGATTCGCCGGTCGAGCGCGCCGACCGCAGTCGTGACGCTCTGCGCTTATTTGCTTGCACTCGCCCCTGTGCGACGCGCCCACGCGTCCGAACCGAGCGAGGCACCGTCGCCCCCTGTCTCATCACCCACCCGCGCGTCGAGCTCGACGCTTGGGTCGGCGGAGTCCGCGGCGGCAGACCTTCACAGGCCTGACCGATCCAGCTTGCAACGAGGGATTGAAGCCAATTCATCAAGAGCGGTTGCCCCCGCACCGCTTATGTTGGACATGCAGTCCCCTCGCGCGAGCTTCGCCGCCACGGCGCAGAATCTTTCGCACGTTGCTACGAGCGAGCAACTGACCCCGGGGGCTGTTGCCCCGAATGCGCTCGCGGCGTCGTTGCCGACGGGAGCCCCCAAAATGGGTGCCGGCGAGCAAACGATTGCTCTGCCGTCAGGAGCGGGCACGCCGCAGGGCATGGGCGAAAGCTTTTCGGCGCAGCCGTCCACGGGAGCAGCCTCGCTGACCGTGCCGATCGCAGCCTTCAACGTGCGTTCGGGCGTACAAGCAAGCCTCGTCCTCGGTTATTCGTCGGCAGGCGGTCACGGCATTGCAGGGGTCGGCTGGAATGTCGGTTTTGTCTCTATTTCTAGGCAAACCGATCGCGGAATTCCCTCCTATGTCGATCCTGAGCCCAGGGGAGGCTGGCATCCGCAGCAAGACCGATTCGTTTTCAATGGGCATGACGAGCTCGTTCCCATCTGCCTGGTTCAGGAAGGCTCTGTGTGCGCCGGCGCACCGCAAGAAACCATGCCATCCTGGACCGCCGCAGGGGGGTGGCAATATTTTCGAGCTCGCGTCGAGGGTTCGTTCCTCCGGTTCTTCTGGTCGCCCGACCTCCGCACATGGCGTCTTCAGGATCGACAGGGTGGCCAGATGGAACTCGGCGTACCGCTCGACGGTACCGGCTACACGGGCGCCCTCGAGACGAATCCCGACGATCCAGCGAAAATCTTCCAGTGGAACGTCGTGCGCCAATACGACCAGCACGTCGACTCAGTCTCGGGTCAGCCGCTCAATGTCATTGGGTATCGGTATCAACAATCGGGGGGGATAGGTTATCTTTCGGATATTTACGTCGAGCCGCCACGCGCGAATGCGGCAGGCGCCTCCCTGACGCAATACGCGCAGCATGCGAGGCTCCGGTATCAGGGGAGGCCTGACCAGGTTTCGTCGTACCGGCGAGGGTGGGAGACGCACGCGCTCATGCGCCTGGCTGGGATCGACATCGCCAGCAAGATATTTGAAGGAGGCGTGAGCTCGCCGCGCCAGCTCGTCCGCAGATTTCATCTTAGCTACGATGGGAGCTCGCACCTGTCCTTGCTCGGTGCCGTGCAAGTAGAGGGGCGCTGCGCCACGCCCGTGGCTGAAGACGCCGCGGAGTCACTGCCCGACACGACGGGATGCCCCCGTCTTCCTCCGATGACGTTCGGCTATTCCCGCGTGGAAGGACACGATACGCGCGGAAATCAAGTTGCGTCGACGCTGGCCGGCTTCGAACCGTTCGATGAGCGAGTGCGAAGCATGGATGCAAGCCCGCCGCATTCGCTCGACGAGACCCTCTCGACGCTTTGGGATATCAACAGCGACGCCCTACCGGATGTGCTCGTCACCGCGCCTCATCTGTTCAACGGCAAGCACGGCGTCTACTTCAATGGAGCCGGTGGTCGAAAGGACGCGTTCGGTGCCGCGCGAAGCATCACGGTGGATGGGGTTATCGGGGACGACGCCAACGTGCTCAAGCTGACCAACTCCAACATTTCGCCACAAGACCTTGATGGAGACGGCACCGTGGATCTTCTGCACATGCCCCGTGCGAAGAAATATGCCACGTACACGCCGCGTCTCCTCGGCACCGAGTGGCACTGGGTTGGGCGAGCGATCGAGACGGCCGGACAGCAGGATCCAAAGATCGACTTCACGACCGACGCGCGCAACACGCGGGTCATGGACGTCAACGGCGACGGTCTCGTCGACGTGGTGGTGAGCTCGAGCACCGAGATGGAGACCTTTCTGTCGCTAGGTCGCTATCCGGGAGGGGACGGGCAATTTGGACAAGGAACATGGTTGAGCGCCTCCACCGCCTCGATTTCCACAGAACCTATCACATCTTGTATTCCGTGGAGTGCACAGCCGGTTCGCCTCGGCGACGCGGACATTCGCATCGCCGATATGAACGGCGACGGTCTTCCGGACATCGTGCGCGTGCGTCCTGGAGACGTTCGGTACTGGCCGGGCCGCGGCAACGGCATGTGGGGCACGGGCCGCAGTGACGACTGTCCAAGCGGAACGTTCGCACAAAATCGCCAAGTCGCGATGGAAACGAGTCCGCGCTTCGGCGTCGTCCAGGGAACGTCGCTGCTGTTCGAGGACGTCAATGGCGACGGGCTTGCTGATTTGGTCGAAATCAGGCTCGATGCCGTCGATATCTATTTGAACGTCGATGGTGTGGGCTGGACCGAACGGCACGTGATTTCGAACACGCCCGCGCACGCCGCGTACTCGAATCGGGTGCGCTTGATCGACATCAACGGGTCCGGAACCCCAGACATTCTTTGGGGCGATGGGTACAACTACCGTTACATCGACCTCGCCGGAGGCTCGCGACCGTTCTTGTTGACCAAGGTCACGAACGGTCTCGGCAAGACGACGGAAATCCAGTACGCGACGTCGACGAGTCTCATGCTCGCCGCGGAAGCTTCTAGCCAGCCTTGGTCGAGCAAGATGCCGGTCGTTGCGCATCTCGTGTCGCGGGTCACGGTGCATGACAATCTCGAACGAATCGGTCGTTCGGGCGGTAGTTACGTCACCGAATATTCCTATCGGGATCCCGTCTTCGATGGCAGGGAGCGCGAGTTCCGAGGCTTTCGGCAGAGCGAGACGCGGACGATCGGTGACGTGAACAGCCCGACTTCGATTGCGCGGTCGTATTTTCTACTGGGCGAGTGCAAGGACGACGACCCCGGCGACGGCGTGGACCCATGTGCGCCGTCGGAGCGATGGCGCGATAGCGGACGCGAGGCGCTCAAGGGTCTTCCCGTCCTAACCGAGGTCCTCGACGAACGAGGTGTGTACCTGAATACCGCGCACACGACCTACACGCTTCGCCCTTTGTTTGTGGGGCTGGACGGTCGGCAGGTCCGCCATGTGTTTTCGAGCGCGAGCGACACCTTCTTCTACGATACGGGGTCCTTCATTCCGGCGGAATCGTCAGTCTCGCTCGATGATGTTCTTCTCGAGCGAACGTTAGGCAGTCCCCAGTCCGATTCCTCCAGCTCCGTGAAACTGAGGAGCACCTCCGGCCGCGCGCACCTCGTGGGCGAGGTAACGGTCGACGCTCGCGGTCATCAGACATCGAATGTGGCGCACGGATGTGCCGCCGGCTGTGCAGCTCCCGACGAAGTCATCACGACCAAGACGCTCCCCTGCCGTCCCGACGGCGACACGAGCGGCTGGCTCTATCGCACGTGTGAGAGCTGGGTCTCGGGCAGCGTCCGCCCCACCGAACAACGCAATCATTCGGTTTTCGAACACAACGCTCAAGGCGACTTGATTCGAAGGCGGATGGAGCTTCGGGATACGGAAACACTCGACCGGTTTCATGAGACTCCCGGCGCACAGGGGAATCCTCCGACGGGGGCATCGGTCGATGGCTGGATCGTTACCGATGAGAACACAGTCGACGCGTTCGGCCGTGTCACGAAGACGATTGGGCCGGCGGGCCACTGTGAAGCGAGCGAGTACGATGCCGAGTACGAGCACTTTTTGACCGCAGCGACGGTGTTCGCGGGTCCGATTTCTGCTGGTGGCACTTGCGGATCCGTCGCGATCCGGACGAGAGGAGTTTACGATCGCGGGTTCGGTGTAGCGGTCGATTTCTACGACGCCCGCGGGGAGCGCTCGCATGTTGCGCTCGACGGCTTCGGGAGGGTCGTCGCCAATTGGGATCCCGATCCGACGACGATAGGCGCCATTCCCGCGCTGCCGGCCGACCGAATCGAGTATTTCCTTCCCGAGGACGCCGGCGCCACGCCCTACACGCGCGTTCGCCACCTTGCGCAGGATGGTGCCGATCCTGCCGTCGACGCGTACCACGAGCGATGGGACTACGTCGACGGACTCGGCCGAACCATCGCCTCCTTCGACGAAGCCGATCCTGACGAAGATGGAGCCTCCTTCATCGTCGACGAAATCGATGAGTTCGACGCTAAAGGAGCTCGCCACCGCTCTTACGTCGCCCGCTACTACTCCGGCGACCTCGCACAGTTTCCTATAGGAGCTGCGCCCACGACCACGTATGCGTCCCGTCGCTATGACGCGTTTGGGCGTGTCCTCGAGCAACACGGACTCGACGGCGCGCTCACCTCTCGAACGGTGTTCCACGCTCTTGGCAAGGATCTCTTCGATGCCGCCGATGCTGCACCGGGACCGCATCAAGGCACACCCGCGAGCTATGGGACCGACGGTCATGGCCGGACTGTGCTCGCCATCGAGCGTATCCATGCCGGAAGCGCGATCGAAGACCACCATACGATCAGCGAATACATGCCGACTGGGGAAGTTCGTCGAGTGACCCGCCGACGCGTTGGTGGCGCTGGTCCGGCCACGCCCGACGTCGTACGCTGGATGCGTTACGATTCGCTCGGACGCCGCATTCTCAACGTCGACCCCAACACGAGCAAGAATTTCTACGCGAATCCCGATAGCGCACCCCCAAGCGGTTTTCACGCCTGGCGCTACGCCTACAACGACGCGGGCGACCTCGTTGGAACCAGTGACGCGCGCGGATGCGGCGTCAATTACTTCTATGACACGGCCGGCCGGCTTACCGCCGAAGATTTTTCTCCCTGTCGCAGCTCGCAGCCCCCCTACTCCGCACCCGACTTGACTCCTGGACAAGAGCGCAATGTCGAGGTGCTCTACCGCTTCGATTCGCTCGATTCGGATACTGCGCCGATTGAAGACGAAGCCGGCCAAACCTGCACGCCCACGACCGCGACGGTGTTCGGGCGGCTTGCATCGATCTCCGATCAAGTCTCGAAGACGATCTTTCAGTACGACGCGCGAGGACGGTCGGTGTGCACCGCCAAGAAGATGGCCAAACCGGCAGCCGCTTCGCCTACCTTGACGGATCGCTACGCCCCGCGGTGGTACGTCAAAAAGGTCACGCTGGACGCAGCGAATCGCCCCGTTCGGCACACGACCGGGTCCTCGGTCGCGGAGCTAGCGGCCGGTGGCGAAAGCGCGGTGTATCTCAGCTATTCGCGATCAGGCCGCGTGCGTGAGGCGTCGAGCAGTTACGGGCAGCTCTTCTCTCATGTTCAGCGAGACGCCAGCGGTCTGCTCGGGCAGGTCGACTACGCCGACGCGGCAGCAACCAAGCGCGCGTTTTCGTACGACCAACGGCAAAGGCTCTCGAGTGTCCAGACGTATCGCGGGCCACCCGTGCTCTGGAATGGACCTTCAGCCACTTACTTTCCTCCGCCTCCCGGAGCGCCACCCACCCAACAGCTCCTTCTCGAAGACACAGACGTCTCGTACGACAGCGTCGACAACATCACCGAGATTCGTGACTGGCGGCTTGCCGACGAATGGCCTGCCGGAGCCAAACCGGTCACGCGCGCCTTCGAATATGACGACCTCTATCGACTCACACGCGTAGCTTATGCGTACCCGAGTGGGAGCGACACATGGACATCGCCGTTCGCCGCCGAAGAAGCCGACGCGACGCGCACGCAGACACCGAGCCCCCATGTCGCATTCGCGAATCGCGCGCTCGAACAGCGCTATCAATACGATTGGCTGGGCAATACATCGCGAACAACCGACGATGCGAACGGGTTTTACGACCGATCCATCGGGCAAGTCACCAATGGTACGGCTTCGGCGGGACCTTACCAGCTGCGCACGGCGTCGAACCGTGCACCATTCGGGTCCGGCGGTGCACGCGCCGGCGACCTCGACGCCCGCTACGATGAGACAGGCAACCTAACCGACTTGATCGTCCGCCGCGACGGACCTTGCCTGCCGTCCGGTGCATCCTGCTGGCAGAGATTTCACTACGACTGGGACGAGGTCGGCCGCCTTTCGTCGGCGCGTCGCTGGGACTTGGCTCCAGGGACGGAGCGCACGCTCTACGCCGATCTGCAGAGCGAGCTGCCTCCGCGAGCGGCGCGACCTTCCGATGTCGAGCTTGTCCATGCGTATGACTCCGCCAACAATCGGGGCCGGAAGACGGCCATCGACGGGGCGGGTCATGAACGGCACACGCTCTATCCTTTCACGACCCTCGAGTTACGTAGCACGGTTTGGAACGAAGCATCGCCTCCTGACTACGCACTCGATAGTCAGACTGAGACCGTCTATCTCGCGACACCTCTGGTGACCGCGCGCGTTGTTCTGGTGCTCAACGACGAGCCGTCGCAGACGAGCGGACATCAGCGCGTCTTTTTGGAGCTTGCCGACTACCTCGGCTCGAGCTCGATGGTCATTGACCGCGAGACGGGAGAGCTCGTCGAACGCGAGACGTACGAGGCGTATGGGTCGCCCGAAAGCGACTATCGCCCTGCCCGGTGGGGCAGTTTCCGGGAGAATTATCAGTTCACCGGCAAGGAGGCCGATATCGAAGTCGGCCTCGTTTATTTCGGGCAGCGCTACTACGCGCCGTCTCTCAGTCGCTGGATCAGCGCCGACCCGCTCAGCGTGCATGAGCTTGGCGATGACCTGAACCTGTACGCGTACGTTCATGGCTCGGTCGTCAACGCCGTCGACCCGAACGGCGAGATCATCATCGGAATCATCGCGGCCGCCGCGATCGTGGGCGCGGTCATCGGCGGCGTGGGAGGTGGCATCACCTTCGCCGCCAACGGTGGGAGCGTCCTTTCTTGGGCGGGTGCGGGCGCCATCCTATCGGGCACGTTGAGCGGTGCCGCAGCAGGTGCCGTTGGGGCGGTTGCGGCTCCTCTCGGTCCGGTCGCCGCGGGAGGGCTCGCCGGAGCTGCAGGTGGAGGCGTCGGCTATCTGACGGGCGTGCCGCTTACGGGAGGCGGGTTCAACTACACGCCTCAAGGCTTCGTGACTGCTGCCGGCACTGGTTTGGCAACGGGAGCGGCCCTCGCCACGGCTGATGCACTTACTGGGCACGTTATGAGCAAACTCCTCGGTAAGGGGATCGAGAAGGCGTTCAATGCGGTCGGTGTCGAGATCGCCGGGACGGGTGCAGCGGGAGCGGGTGCGGGAGGCGGAACGTCGAAAGGCGCGCCGGGATCTGGAGGTGGTGGAGCTGCCGGCCCAGCACCTAGTGCAGGGTCAGTGGCAGAAGCTGAGGCGGCTTCCGCGCCAGCTCCGTCGCCCGCCGAGCAGCCCATGCCAACTCGAACGCCGGGGCCGGATCGGGCGGGCGCGTCGCCTCGATTTCAGAAAGTCCTCGATGCCCAGGATCGATTCGCTGAAACGCATCCCGGTGCGCAGCCAGCGACTCGAGATGCCGCAGGGGGCGGTGAAAAGTCAAGCGCGCTGAAACCAGGACCTTACGCCAAAGAATCCATTCCTGCGCATCCCGGCAAGCCGACGGCCGCAGAGCAGCGGCAAGTCAACGAGCTCATGCAAAAGCATGGGTGTCACACCTGCGGAACGAAGAACCCGGGAACGAAGAGCGGAAATGCCGTTGCGGATCATCAGCCCCCTCAGAAGCTCGCTGACCCCAAAGCTTTCTACCCGCATTGCATCCACTGCGCTCGACGCCAAGGTGGTGAAGTCCTTCAGGAAATCTTGAAGAGGAGATAGACATGGAAACGCGGATCAGTGTCCCTGACGGAATCATTTTCTTGCTCGACCCGAGCAAGAAGAGCGTCATCGTTCCGACCTACGATCCAGAGAGCGCTACGGCCTCCAACCCGTCCTGCGTATCCGTCAAGACACTCCCGGAGTGTGATGGCGAGGTGACTCTTCGTCTAATCAGGGGCACGACAGAACACGATCAACAGCGACTTGAACGAGTTTTCGAGGGAACCGTCGAGACCCCTGGTGGGCAGCTCGCGGTCGTAACGTCGGGCCTTCATCGGGCTCTCGAAACGTCGGTCAGCGGTTCGGTCACGAGGGTAGCGATCCTTGTGGACGACATCGAATTTCCGAGCGTCGTCGAAGTTCATGTCGAGTAACCGTCACACCGGAGGGTGCAGGGCAAGCCTGTGTCGACTGCGGTGCTATCACCCCCAAGCAGGTCGCAGATCACAAGACGCCGCTCGTGAAAGAACACTACGAGACAGGCACCATCGACAGGACACGGATGAGAAGCGTAGATGTTGTGCTGGCGAAATAGTCGCACGAGCTCCCTTCAGGGGGAGCTTACTGCATCTCGTACGGCGATTCGCCGGTGACCGTGAACGCAAAACCGGCGATGGTACCCGGCCATGTTTGAGTTGTTTGTTGCCGTCGTCGGCGCACTGCGCTCGGGCTTTCAGTCGCGGACAGGGCTCGTCGCCGAGAACCTCGCCCTTCGGCAGCAGCTCGCCGTGCTCCGACGGCGTCAACCGCGTCCCCAACTTCGCCAGCTCGACCGTGTTTTGGATCCTGCTCTTGCGGTTGTGGTCGAGATGGACCGATGCGCTTGCGATTGTGAAGCCGGCAACGGTGGTTGCCTGGCACCGTCGAGGCTTCGCTCGCGTCTGGACCAAGAAATCGAGACCCCTAGGTCGTCCACCGATCCCAGGCGAGCTCGTCGAGCTCATCCGGCGCATGGCACGCGAGAATCCGATTTGGAGCCGTCGTCGGATCGCGAACGAGCTGGCGAAGCTGGGTCACGACCTCGACAAAGACACGGTGGCCAAGTACATGCCCAGACCGTCGGGGCCGACGCGGCGGCCGTCGATGACTTGGGGCTCCTTCGTGCGCATGCACCTGGCCGGAACGATCGCGATCGACTTTCTTACGGTCCCGACCGTGACCTTCGACGTCTTGTACGTCTTCTTCGTGCTTTCTCTCGAGCGCCGTCGGGTCTTGCACGTCAACGTCACCGCGCACCCCTACGCGGCATGGGCCGCGCAGCAGATTGTCGAAGCGGTAGGTTTCGATGCAGCAGTCGTGCGGCTCATTCGCGACCGAGACGGCATCTACGGCATCATGTTCGACGCCCGCGTCGAGCACATGGGCATTCACCAGGTCCTGATCGCGCCGAGATCGCCATGGCAAAATGGGTACCCGGAGAGATTTGTGGGGACGTTGCGGCGCGAGTTACTCGATCACGTCATCGTGCTGGGAGCGCGCCATCTGCTTCGCTTGGTGCACGCCTATGCCCGCTACTACAACGAAGACCGGCCGCACATGAGCCTCAACGGCGATGCGCCCGTCCCGCGCGCGGTCGAGGTGGCGCACGAGGGGGAGGTCATCGCCCTGCCCAGGGTCGGCGGTCTCCATCACCGATACCTCCGGAGGGCAGCCGCCTGACCGCGAGGGTGTTTTTCGCCACGACAGTCCCCGCGTCGTCGAAGTAGAAGAGCTTGTTCAGGACCAGGTCTTCGATTTGGGACTTCGCCTCTTTGGGAAAGCCCTTCGGGTTGCCGAACATGAAGATCTGGTCCCCGTAGGCCATCGTGCGTGTGAGAAGAATCTCGCCCGTGCCGTACTCTTCGATGGAGGGGAATGCCGAGATCACCTTCCCCGAGAGCAGCTCGCGGAACATCGCGACCTTCTTCGTGCGCGTCAGATCCTGATGCAGTCCGAGACGGCTCTTGCGCGCCTCGGCAATGAACCGCTGGACCTCATGTGCTGCATCCGTGTCCTTGAGGAACTCCTCGAAGTAGTCGAGCGCGGTCTCGCCCCGCGGTCCGAACGGAAAATCCATGAGGATCCAGCTCTGGACGAAGACGCCATCGTCGAAGGTAGGGTCGCTCATGAAGAGCTCCTCGAGATCCTTCCAGCATCGGGTGAGCGGCGGGTACTTGCCTTCGGCGATGCAAGCGATCCCGAAGAACAGGAGGAAGCGGAACGCCCGAATGTAGAGGGCAATGCCCTCGGGCCCCTCGACCTTCTCGGTCAGGAAGGCATGGACGTGCTTCGCGCTGCGGAGCTCGTCGAGCGAGAATCGTGACGGGGACAGACCACCGGGCAGGATCGAGAACCACGCCGGCTTTTGCTTCGCCACGGCAGGAACTGATAGCAGGCCGGGCCGCCGATTTCCACGAAGGCACGGCTTTCACCCCGAACTTCCTAATTGTCACCACCGGCGACTCTACTTGTCCCGGCTACTCGGCGGTCTCTGAATGCGCGCGTCACTCGGGCTCGACGCGACCCAAAGCTTCATCGGTCGCAAGTTCCAACTCCGCGATCTCGCTCTCCGTCAGCTCCCGGATGCGCGCGTGCAACGAAGATTTTGGAATGGCCCGCATCTGAAACGCGAGTGCGACGGAGTCCGTGGGAGGACCGTTTTGGGTCGACGAGATCATGGCAGTTCCGGCAAGCCGGGCCCGGTCGAGATTGGT